>MLJW01000281.1_pt1 | contig 32569 bp, 22 predicted proteins | sample 888231 | NCBI WGS metagenome assembly MLJW01 (sample SAMN05788063, study PRJNA343431) | mine drainage metagenome | isolation source: sample collected from the inflow into an acid mine drainage treatment plant... | place: Germany: Lusatia, lignite mining district
ATGCTGATTGTACCAAACAGTTTTTTTGGGAGTTCGAAAAAGGGGCAGCTACTGCGATCAGCTTTAACTGCACTCCGGTAGTTCCTGCAGGTGCTTTGATCTGATCGACCGGGATAAAGCTGGAAAATTTGATACTGACATTTCCTGTTTTATCGGCAGTAACTGTGGGCAGCAGCAATAACATATCCCTGATCTCCGATTCCCTGTTGATGTTGTGCAATAAAGTGTTGGCGACTGACAAGGGCCATGAAGCATTATTTTCATGTTGTTTAATGGCAAAACCCAACCATTTACGAAAATCATTAAACGTATTTCTTTTGAACTTGAACGCCAGTTCGGGCTTAAGCCAATTAAGTACCGGTGTTCCGTAAAAGCTTGCCGTGCTGAATTGTTGTACCTGCGGACTTAGAGGTTGATTCTTTTTTCGTTTACGGGGCGTGGACTTGGCTTTTGCATAGTTTTTACCGTTCATTGTATAAAAAACAATGTTGCCTATTGCGCCGCTGATATTGCCATTTTCAACCCTTGCCATCTTGTATTCATTTAATACTGTTGATACTGATCTGTAAGCTAACAGATCCATAATTGCTATATATCAAATATACATCAATTATACAACAAACCCACAATTACCCACAATGTTGTGGAATGTTGTGGGAATGTTGTGGGAGTAATGTGGATTTAGTGGAAAGAAAAATACAAGCAGGTATGAGATAGAAAGCATAAATCCACTAAAAAGGCTGTATAAAAGGGTTTGCTATTCTTCTATGATTTAAAGCAGTCAATGGTTTATTCTGCTTTAATATTTCCACTATTAAATTCATTGGTTTTGCCCAAAAACGGCATTTAATTGACTCGGAGATTTTTCAGAATCGTCATAAATTATACAAGGGGTAAATAAAAAAAGTTAAAATTTATTTGGTTTGTTCGATTAAAGAATTATGTTTGCACAAACGATTGTTCTAAATGCACAAACGATTGTTCATTAACATTGTTCTAACGATTCGTATTTTTTATTTTATCACCCAAAAAAATGCATATGAAAAAAGTCTACTTGGGATTCTTTCTTTCCCTTTTATTGTTCTCATCAGCCACATGGGCACAAAACAAAACAGTTACAGGTAAGGTTGTTGGAGAAAATGGTGCTGCAATACCCAATGCATCAGTTATAGCTAAAAATACCAAGATAGCTACAAGTGCTAATGCAAATGGTGAATTTGCAATTTCTGTTCCATCAACGGTTAAAGTACTTATTATTAGTTCCGTAGGATTTGCTTCTGTTGAAGAACCTATAAACGGAAGAAGCAGAATTGAGGTTAAACTTAATCCTGTTGCAGAAAATCTGAAAGATGTAGTTGTAACTGCCTTAGGAATAAAAAGGGAGACAAAAGCCCTGGGCTATTCGGTTCAAAAAATATCTGGAGAAAGTCTTCAAAAAGTTTCAGGTGTAGATGTTGCTACATCTCTTACCGGTAAGGTAGCAGGACTTTTGGTTAAGAACTCTTCCGATTTTGGAGCTGTTCCCGACCTTACCATTCGCGGAGAGAAACCTTTATTAGTGATTGACGGAATTGCGTATGCAAATAAAACGCTTACCGATATATCTTCAGAAGATATAGAATCAATAACGGTATTGAAAGGTGCTACTGCCTCAGCTTTATATGGTAATCGTGGCGGACAGGGTGCACTTTTAATTACAACTAAAAATGGCAGTTCTAACAAAGAAGGTATTACCATAGATTATACCACTAATACTATGTTTACCGCAGGATTTCTGGCTATACCTGCTAAGCAAGCTGTCTATGGTCGAGGTAGTAATAATACTTATGATAAAAATTCTGATAATTCATGGGGTACCAAAATGGACGGCTCTATTCAAAACCAATGGGACCCTAAATTGAAAGCTTACAGAGATTACGCCTATCTGCCAATTGGTGCAAACAACTTTAAGAACTTTTTGGAACAGGGCTACATAACCAATAATAATTTTAATGTTGGATATAAGAAAGATAATATATCATTAAGAAGTTCGCTTAACTGGACAGAAAATAAAGGACGATACCCTAATTCCACATTAGATAAATATACTTACACATTTGGAGGTGATTTTACTTCTAATAAATTCAAATTAAGTTCGAATCTTTCGTATGCTCGAAAATCGTCGCCGAATCTTGGTTCAAATGGATATACTTCTTACGATCCAATGTACGAGTTATTGATTTGGTCAGCAGCTGATTTTAATATTTTAGATTATAAAAATAATTATTGGCTGAAACCGGGTGAAATTCAGAATTACACGTATCAGTCAGGTGACAACAATCCTTATTTTGACAGATATGAAAAGATAAATAAAGTATCGCGCGATATCTTTAATGCAGATATGTCTATGAGTTATCAGATAACCGATTGGTTAAAAGCTACGGTTCGTTCGGGTCTTGATTTTTATAAAGAAGTTGGAGAGCTGAAAGTGTCATGGGGCTCTCAAACATATACAGGCAATACACCTGTACCCGGTAATCAGTATACATGGAATGGTTATAAAACAGGTGGTTATGTTATAGGGCAAAATTCTGGTTTTAGTATGAATAGCGATCTTTTACTGACAGGTGACAGATCATATAAAAAATTCAAAGTAGATTATCTTGCGGGTGCAACAATATTCAAGAAAAGAGATGATAATTTATATGCCAATACAAATGGCGGTATTGCTGTACCGGGCTTTTTCTCAATAAAAGCATCAGTTCAACCAGCTACTGTTACAGAGAGCACTGCTGCTCAGCAAATAAATTCTGTATTTGGAAGAGTTGCATTTTCCTGGAATAAAATGGCATTTATAGAAGCTACCGGCAGGAACGACTGGAGTTCAACATTGCCTGCATCAACACGTTCTTATTTTTATCCCTCAATATCATCCAGTTTTGTGATCTCCGAACTTTTGCCATACCGCACAAAAAGTTGGCTTGATTTATTAAAAGTCAGAGGTTCATGGACATCTTCAAAAACTATCCCGGGGATTTATGCAATCAATAGTAGTTTCTCGCTAAATAATGCAACATGGGGTACGCTTAATGGCGCAACTGCACCAAGTAATATTTATTCGAAAGATGCACGCCCCGAAAGTAATAATACTTTCGAAACTGGGGTACAGGCAATGTTCTTAAAAAATCGTTTTATGGTTGATGTTTCTTATTATAGTAAGAGAAACTTTGACCGTTTGGCGAATGCACCTCTTACTGCATCTTCAGGATATACCAGCAGCTACATTAATATAAATGAAGAATTAACCCGTAAAGGATGGGAAGTGGTATTAAATGGTGCAGTACTTAAAAAGAAAGATCTGCAAATAAATTTTGGTGCAAACTGGTCAACATTCAAACGTTTTATTACTAAAATAGATCCTAAATATTCAGCTAAGAAACCATGGGTATATCAAGGCGCCCGTTATGATGTTCTTTATAGTAAAGCATTTTTAAAAGACCCTTCCGGAAATCTTATCTACAATAACGGAAGACTCGTTTATAGTTCTTACGATTCAAAATTTGGTTATACCGATCCCGATTGGATATGGGGTATAAACTCTACGGTAAGATATAAGAACTTTAGCTTGTATGTATCTTTTGATGGCGTACACGGTGGCTTAATGAATACAAGAACCGAAAGTTATATGTGGCAAGCAGGTGTGCATCCAAATTCTGTTACAGCAGCAAGAGCAGCGGATGTTGCTACGCCCGGTTCTAAAAACTTTTTAGGCGATGGTGTAAAAGTTACATCCGGTACTGTGGCTTATGATGCTTTAGGTAATATTACCGCTGATACCCGTGTTTTTGCAAAGAACGATGTATATACTACCTACAAGCAATATATAGTAGATCTGCATAATAGCAGTGCATGGGGTGGTAACGGAAGCAGCGCAGACACTTATTCCAAAACATTTTTCAAACTGCGTGAAATTTCTTTAACGTACCAACTTCCTAATAAAATTTTACATGGTATTGCAAAAGCAGCATCAGTAAGTTTTATAGGACAAAATGTATTGTTGAAAGCAAAAGATTTTAAATATTCTGATCCCGATGGAGGTACTGAAGATTTTGCAGATGCTTCAACAAGATACCTTGGAATGAATATTAAATTAACCTTCTAACAATACTAATATGAAAAATTTAAGATACATATTTATTGCAGTATTTATATTAACTATTGCAGGCTCGTGTACAAAGTTCACTGAATTAAATACCGATCCCAATGCACCAACAAAGGTTACTTCCGAAATGTTGGCTACGCAAATATTAAAAGATGCTTTTAGGTTTTGGAATCCTAATCCAACAGATTTCTCCACGGGAAACCTCTGGTGCAAGCATACCGCAATTCTTCAAACAAACCCCAACCCATACCAATATTATTATTCATATTGGCCTTATGGTGGATTTGGTTCCTACAAAAAATTAACTGACCTGAAACGAATGGTTGAATTTGCCACAGGAACACCATACGAATCATCATTCAAAGGGTTGGCATTGTTTATGAAAGCTACTTATGGTTTTCAAAATACATTAGACATGGGCGATGTTCCGTATTCAGAAGCCGGTCAGGCAGAAAACGGAATCACTCAACCAAAATACGATAAGCAAGCTGATGTATTTGCTGAAATATTGGCTGATTTGAAAACTGCAGAAACAGATTTTGCAGCAGGAATAAATTTTGGCGGCGATATCATGTACAATGGCGATGTTACTAAGTGGCGCAAACTTTGTAATGCCATGCAGTTAAAAGTTATTCAAACCATGAGTAAAAAAGTTACTGCCGATCAGAAAGCACGTTTTGCTGCTATTGTATCTGCAAATAATTTAATGACAGGCAATGCTGATAACTTTCAATTAACCTATTCTACCAATTCAAACTCAACTCACCCTTTTTGGAGTGGAGAAAATATGAGGATTTATGTTGGTGTTTCTAAATTAGTAGTTGATGCATTAAGAAATTTAAATGATCGCAGATTGTTTTATTTCGCAGAGCCTGCAGCATATTTAATCACCGGTGGTAAAACAGAATCTGATTTTACAGCTTATGAAGGTGCTCCAACAGAATTATCTGCCGATCAACTGGCATTGAATAATCAGGCCGGTAAATATTCTTTGGTAAATAAACGATATGTGGCCGTTCAGGCCGGCGATCCGATGATTAAGTTTTCTTATGCGGAACAATGTTTCATTATTGCTGAAGCAATTGAAGAAGGATGGGTTACCGGGAATGCGCAAACCTATTATGAAAGCGGTGTAAAAGCTATGCTAAGTTATTTTATGACATTGCCGTCTGCATCTACAGGTACTCATGGAATGGCCATTACTCAAACTTACATCGATAATTATTTTACTGGTGCCGCAGCTTACGCAACCGGAGGAACTAAAACAGATCGTGAACAACAAATCTGGACTCAAAGATGGTTAATAGATTTCTTTCAGGGCAATGGATTAAATTATCCTCAGTTTCTGCGCACCGGTTATCCTAATTTTCCTCTGAATCCGGCTACCAGCATGAATCCTGATGATCCAACCGTATTTCCTAAACGTTGGAAGTATCCAACTGATGAACAGGTATCTAACCCGGTAAATTATACAAAAGCTATTGCTGACCAGTTTGCCGGATACGACGGAATTAATAAAATTCCATGGTATTTACAATAACAGATCATATCAAAATTGCTTGATCAGCAGTTTTTGAAATGTATTTATGAAAAACTAAACTTAAAATGGAGGAGCAATGACTCCTCCATTTTTTATAACTCTCTATCTGTAATTTTCTATCTATATTTTTCCATTTGTTATCTTTCAGAATGGATGAATGGAGAAAGATAGTTAGGAAAGAAAAATATAGAATTGAAAAATTAAAATAACACGAAACTTGCCTAGGATATGAAAAAAATGTTTTTAAAAGAGATAAGCCTGATATTGTTGTTTTTTTTATTCTTTCAGGCAATGATTGCACAATCAATCAATTTACCCAAAGAAAGTAAATTTAAGTTTGGTGATAATTTGGGATGGGCAAACCCAACTTTAAACGATAACGATTGGACAACTCAACAATTAGGAAAAAGTTTTACCAAAGATTCATCTTATGCATGGTACAGAATTAAAATTGTAATTCCATCAGCCCTGAAAACCAATACCGGAAAAGGGATAAAATTACATCTTGGTAAAATTGATGATGTTGACCAAACTTTTTTCAACGGGAAACTGATTGGCGAAACAGGTTCTTTTCCTCCTCAATATATTACTCAATGGGAAAAACAGCGGATGTATATCATTCCCGAAAAAGAAGTGCTATGGGATAAAGAAAATGTTATTGCGGTGAGAATTTATAATCTGGTTGGTGGAATGGGCATGTGGGAAGGCCCTTACAGTTTTGAGCCACTTGGTTGGGTAGATGAAGTTTCGGTAAAACAGGATTTTATAGAAACATCCAACAATGGTTTCAAAACAAAATTTGTTTTCAGAAATAAAATCGACAGTGCATTTAGCGGAACAATAAAATATTGGGTAACAGATAAAGCCAATAATAAAATTTTATTTTCTGAAAAAAAATCTGTTTGGTTGCAGGCAAAATCGGGAAGTGAGTCGGAAGTAATATTCTCAGAATTTCGTTCTGCTAACGAAAATGTATTTCATGTACATTATCTGATCAACGATAATAACAGCAATCTTTTCATTAAAAAAGAGCAGTTGTATATTGTTACAGATAATCTTAAAATTCCTGTTTTGCAGGAAGTAAAGCCTTTAGTAAAAAATAAGATCCCCAATAATTTCAATTCTATTCCGTTCCGGAATGAACAGTTTACAGGTTATTTAAATACACGCTTTAAACAAAACTTAGAACAACGGTTATTAAAAGTAGATGAGTTTGGTTTAATGGGTTCTTATATGAACCGTCCGGGTATTCATCCATGGGCAGGTGAGCATGTAGGAAAATATTTGGAAACGGCCTGTAATGTTTGGAAGCTTACTCATAATCCGGCATTAAAAAAACAAATGGACCGGATGATGTATGAATTAATCAACACACAATTAGAAGATGGCTATTTAGGTACATACACACCCGACCAATATTGGACAAGTTGGGATGTATGGAGTCATAAATATAATTTGTACGGATTGATGGCTTACTACACTACAACCGGTTACCGGCCTGCATTAGAAGCTTGCGAAAAAATGGGAGACCTGTTATGCAAAACATTTGGAAATAATCCGGGTCAACGTGATATTATTGTAGCAGGCGAACATATGGGAATGGCTGCTACAAGTGTTTTGGATCCCATGGTTGAATTATACAAATACACTGCAAACAAAAAGTATTTAGATTTTTGTTATTATATTTTAGATGCCTGGGAACATAAGAACGGACCGCATGTTATCAGCGCAATTCTGGCTACCGGAAAAGTAACAAAAGTTGGTAATGGAAAAGCTTACGAAATGCTTTCTAATTATTTAGGATTAATAAAACTATATCAGGTTACGGGCGATGAAAAATTTTTAAAAGCAGTGTTAACAGCGTGGCAGGATATAGTCGATCATCGGTTATACATTACCGGCACTGCCAGTTCGCACGAATATTTTCAGGATGATGAATATTTACCTGCTGCCGCTACAGATAATATGGGCGAGGGTTGTGTAACCACTACATGGGTTCAATTGAATCAAAATTTATTTGACATTACGGGCGATATAAAATATTTAAACCAATTGGAAAAATCGGTATACAATCATTTGCTTGCTGCCGAAAATCCGGAAACAGGTTGTGTAAGTTATTACACACCATTGATGAATACCAAACCTTACACTTGTTATATTACTTGCTGTCAGTCAAGTGTACCGAGAGGTATTGCATTAATCCCCGGTTTTACTTTCGGAAACATAAATAAAATTCCAACTGTATTATTTTACGAACCTGCTGTTTATAAAGAAAAAATCATAACAACCGATAAAAATAAAATTGACGTTGCATTTAAATTAGAAGGAAATTTTCCTGAGAGCGGCAATCTTCATTTATCAGTAACAAGTTCGCAGTCGGCAAATTTTTCCATTGCATTGAGAGTGCCGGAGTGGTGTACAAATTATACTGCAACAATTGGGACTAAAGTGTACAAAGGGATGCCCGATCAATTTATAACAATAACTAAAAAATGGAAGACCGATGAGAAAATAATCATCAGTTTTGATATGCCTGTTAAAAATATTGTAGGAGGAAAAAGTTATCCCAACCTGTTTGCTTTGCAACGCGGTCCGCAGGTATTGGCATTGGATAAAAGTTTAAATAATGGTATTGTGAATGATCTTATTTCAAACACAAAAGAAAGGATTGAGATTGGCAGTTTCAATCACTCAACCGAATTTAAAATATTGCCTGCTCAATGGATCGGTACACAGGCATATACATTTGATATTCTAAAAAAGAAAGAAAAAATAATTTTAGTGCCGTTTGCTGAAGCAAGTCAAACCGGAGGCGATATGAAAGTCTGGTTGCCATTGAATTTTAAAAATTAATAAATGAAAAAAATAAGTATTTTAATTTTTGCCTTAATCATTGGTTGTTTTTCTTATGCACAGTCAAAGCAGAAAAATAAAATAAGTTATTTGCATACCGCCGGTCAGGATATTGTAAATGAATCGGGCAAGAAAATATATTTAAAAGGAGTAGGTTTGGGCAATTGGTTATTACCCGAAGGATATATGTGGAAGTTTGGAGCTTTGGGAGATCGTCCCCGCAATATTGAAAAAGTAATTGTTGATCTTATCGGGAACAAAAAAGCAGAACGGTTTTGGAAAACATTCCGGCAAAATTATATTACTGAAGCTGATATTAAACAAATTGCCGCATTAGGATTTAATTCTGTTCGCCCAGCTTTAAACGCAAGATTGTTTTTAACTGAAGAAGAGAATCCTGTTTATATTGATGAAGGGTTTCAATTAATTGATTCGCTTGTTTCCTGGTGCAAAAAATATAAGTTGTATGTTATCCTCGACATGCATGCTGCACCCGGCGGACAAACAGGTGCCAATATTGATGATAGCAGAAATAATAGTCCTGAACTTTTTATCGATCAAAAGAATCAGGATCAGCTCGTTAACCTTTGGATTAAACTTGCGCAGCGATATAAAGATGAACCTGCAGTTGCCGCTTACGATTTATTAAATGAACCATTGCCTGTTGGTACCGGCGCTGCCGATAAATACAAGCATTTACTTGCGCCTTTATATCAACGCATCACTACTGAAATACGAAAGGTTGATAAACATCACATGATGACTTTAGAAGGTTACGATTGGGCAAACAACTGGTCTGTTTTTGATAAGCCATTCGATAAAAATGTTTTTTATCAATTTCATTATTATTGCTGGGCACGACCGGATAATTTGAATAATATAGATGGATATTTAAAAAAGAGAAATGAGTTGAACACGCCCGTTTGGGTTGGTGAAACCGGCGAAAAAGGGAATGCGATTTATTGGGCAACATCCCAATATTTCAAAACAAATAATATTGGATTTTCTTTTTGGCCGTGGAAAAAAATGGATACTCAAAACACTCCGTATTCAATCAAAAAACCAAATAACTGGGACTTAATTTCAGGATACACAAAGGGTGCTTCAAAACCCGACAGTGTGCTTGCAGAAAAAATATTAAATGAGTTGCTCGAAAATATTAAAATTTATAACTGTGTATATTTTGAAGATGTTTGCAATGCCATACTCACCCGAATACCCGGTAAAATAGAAGCTGAAAACTATGGACACGAAGGATATAACCGTTCCTATTTTGTTTTAGATACTTTGAAGAAATCTACATTTTACAGAAAAAGCGAACCTGTACAAATAAAGCTTGATGATGGCAATACGGAATTACTGACTTCCAAGCAATCTGTTGAACTTCAAAAGTCCGAATGGGTGATCTATGATTTTGGAAGTGAAGAAAATAAAAAATATAAATTAACCATCAGGGCATCTGCTCTTAATGATCCTTCCCAAATAATAATTACAGTTAACGATAAGGAAATAAATTTTACAGTAACAAAAAAGGATATGACTGAATTGATTGTCGGTGATTTTTATTTAAAAAAAGAAAATAACAAACTTAAAATTCTGGTCAAATCAAATAACTTAAAATTCGACTGGATCGAATTTAAGTAGTATGATATTAAAAGAAATAAAATAATTGCTACCATAATATAGAAATACGTATGAAAAAAATATTTGTGATCGGAAGCGCAACGATGGATATGGTTGTTAAAGCCGATAAACATCCTTTACCCGGAGAAACATTATTGGGCGGAAATTTTTTTATGAATGCCGGTGGCAAAGGTGCCAACCAGGCGGTTGCTGTTGCAAGACTTGGCGGCAACTTAACTTTTGTTGCAAAAGTTGGTAATGATGTTTTTGGCAAACAAATTATTGAAGGTTTCAGGAAAGAAAACATGAATACCGATTTTGTTTTTGTTGATGAAAATAATCCATCGGGGGCTGCATTAATTATGGTAAATGCTGCGGGCGAAAATTGTATTGTTGTGGCACCGGGTTCGAACGGAAATTTATTGATGAGTGATATTGATAAAGTAAAAAATATTTCGGATGCAGAAATTATTTTGATGCAGTTGGAAATACCGATGGAAACGATCAATACCGTTGCAAAGAATGCTAAATCAAATAATCAAAAAGTTATTTTGAATCCTGCACCGGCACAACATTTAAGCGATGAATTATTGAATGGATTGTTTTTAGTTACACCAAACGAAACAGAAGCTGCAATGCTTACCGGCATTTATGTTGCTGATGATGCATCGGCAGAAAAAGCAGCTGATTATTTATTAGATAAAGGTGTTGAAAATGTTATCATCACTTTAGGAAAACAAGGTGCTTATTTTAGAAATAAGAATGAGTCATTCAAAATAAAATCACCCGAAGTAATTGCATTGGACACCACTGCTGCCGGCGATACTTTCAGTGGTGCATTAACTGTTGCATTGACCGAACAAATGGATTGGAAAAATGCGATTGAATTTGCCTGTAAAGCCGCATCCATTTCTGTTACAAGAATGGGAGCGCAGGCATCTGTTCCTTTTAGGAATGAAATAAATTTATAATGCTGATTATTTAAAATAAAATGTCAGGCTTGAGCTTTTCGAAGCCAATTTAAATTACATCATCACATTTCGACAAGCTCAATGTGACAAAAAATTACTAACGATTAAAACTGCTGCCATGTTTATTGTAGAAAATTACAGTCTTGCCATTTTACTTTGCGTTGTAACGATGTTCTGCTGGGGCTCCTGGGCCAACACAACAAAACTCACAACCAAAACCTGGCGATTCGAATTATTTTATTGGGATTATGGTGTTGGAATTTTAATCACCACGTTATTACTTGCATTTACTTTAGGAAGTAATGGGAGTGTGGGACGTTCGTTTTTGGATGATGTTCATCAGGCAAGTCATGCCAACATTCACCTGGCCATGATCGGTGGTGTGATCTTTAATTTGGCAAATATTCTTTTAGTTGCTGCGATTGCCATTGCAGGGATGAGTGTAGCATTTCCTGTAGGAATAGGGATAGCATTGGTGTTAGGTGTTGTGGTAAATTATATTTCCAATCCGCAGGGAAATCCCATTTTAATTTTTGGTGGCGTTGCTTTAATTGTACTTGCAATTATTTTAAATGCAAGGGCTTATCAAAAATTACAATCAAACGATGGCGGTGTTTCAAAAAAAGGATTGATACTTTCTATTGTAAGCGGATGTTTGATGGGGTTATTTTATAAATATGTTGCAGATTCGATGGCAAAAGATTTTGTGAATCCCGAAGCTGAAAAATTATCGCCATACACAGCATTGGTATTTTTTGCTGTTGGAATTGTTGCAAGCAGTTTTGTTTTTAATTCTATTCAAATGAAAAAACCTTTTATCGGAAATCCGGTTTCGTTTGCTGATTATTTTAAAGGAAAAGGAAAAGATCATTTGATAGGTATTTTTGGAGGATTGATCTGGTGCATCGGCATGTCGCTAAGTATCATTGCTTCCGGAAAAGCCGGTCCTGCCGTGTCTTACGGCTTGGGACAAGGTGCTACCGTTGTAGCAGCTTTATGGGGGATTTATGTTTGGAAAGAATTTGATAAAGCACCAAAAGGAACAAAACTCATTTTAAATGTAATGTTGGTTTTATATCTGGCAGGATTAGCGATGATCATTGTTTCGAAATAAAATCATCGCATTAAAAATTCTTTTTCGTATCAATCCAAGATTGATTCTTATCAATAATTATAAACGGTAATTGATATATCTGCTGCCATTTTATTTCTGAGATATTAGTGATTTTTTTATTCCGTTAAAACACTTTCCTCCCTGCAATATTTTGTTATTATTTTTGTGTTGGAATAAGGGTTGATAACACACAAAATAGATAATTTATTTCCCATGTGTTAAAAAATTGATTTCTGTTCTGCAAATAAAACGTAACTTTTTAGTTTAATTGATGTAGTGCTATGTTGAATTCTTTGTTCATTGGATTGATTTTTTTGTTACCATTAGCCGGAATGATCACCATTTTGGTTCTGCCACATTCACTTCGGGCAAAAGCTAATTTTATAATGGTTTTGTTAATGGCTGCTCTAAGCTCTGTGCCCGCCATTGAAGCATTAACAGGAAATGCGTTTGATATTTTATGCTGGCAATCTTCGGTGTTTGGCAATATTTCAATTCATATCGACAGCCTTGCTGCGTGGTTCATTCTCATCATCAATCTAACCTGCATCAACGGGACTTTTTACGGCATAGGTTATATGAAAAAATATGATGATCAGACTGCCAATCTTTCGATGCACTGGATGTTGTTTTTATTATTTCAATCATCCATGTTGTGGGTTTGCATACTGCAAAACGGATTAGCTTTTTTAATTGCCTGGGAGCTGATGTCTATTTCCTCTTTTATGCTTGTCATTTTCGATCATCAAAATAAAAGAACACTTGGTGCCGGAATTAATTATTTGGTTCAAATGCATATCGGCGTTCTTTTTTTAGCAGCAGCATTTATATGGGTTTATTTTTCGGAAGGGACATTTGAATTTTCAGCTATAGAAAAATTCTTTGCACATCATTCAAACCTTTGGTTATTTCTTTTATTTTTTATTGGCTTTGGAATTAAGGCCGGTTTCATTCCGTTGCATTCATGGCTACCACAAGCACACCCTGCAGCACCCTCACATATTTCAGGCGTAATGTCGGGAGTGATAGTCAAGATCGGCATCTACGGGATATTCCGCATTATTTTTTTATTGAAACAGGATTACACATTCATTGGCGAAATCATTATCAGCATTTCACTTTTAACAGGATTGTTCGGCATTTTAAATGCAGCAGTGCACCGTGATTTTAAAAGGATGCTTGCTTATTGCACCATCGAAAATATCGGTATCATTGGTATCGGCATCGGACTTGGTTTAATGGGAATGGGTAACGGAAATAAAGTGATGATCGTTTTAGGATTTACCGGGGCCTTGCTTCATACACTAAATCATTCGCTTTTTAAATCGCTTTTATTTTTTACTGCGGGCTCTGTTTATCAGCAAACACATACACGCGATATGGAGAAGTTGGGCGGATTGATAAAAACCATGCCGCAAACCGCTTTTCTTTTTTTAATTGCAGCAATGGCCATTGGTGGATTACCCCCGTTTAATGGATTTGTTTCAGAATTTATTTTATACAGCGGCATTTTGCACGGTATTAAATCGGTTGGAATAATTTATATAACGCTGATGCTTTTCACTCTTGCGGGACTGGCATTGATAGGCGGGATCTCGATGCTTGCATTTACAAAAAACTTTGCAACAATCTTTTTGGGAAATCCAAGAACACAATTGCATCAGGAACCAAAAGAAGTTGCATTGGGTATGCGGTTGCCGCAATATTTTATTTTATTGATCATGATTTCTATCGGATTATTTCCGCAATTCTATGTTTTGGCAGCAAATGAAATTGTTACCAGATCTTTTTCATTGCCTTCATCAGATGGGATGACGATCTCTGCATCGTTGCTTGAAAGTATTGCTGCCATTGGAAAGTATGCCATGCTGTTTATTATGATCCCTGTTGTAATTTATTTTATACGCAAAAGTATTACTGCAAAACATCGGGTTACAATTAATTCAACATGGGGATGCGGTTATGTTGCACCTGCATCAAATATGCAATACACGGGTAAATCATTTTCAAAATCGTTGGGCAAACTTTTGAATTTTATTTTACTGGAGAAGAAAAAATATAAAGAGATTTCTGTGAATGATATATTCCCATCAACAAGAAAACATTCATCGCATTATAAAGATTTTTTTGTGATAAAGATTTTTGATAAGGTGATCGACAGGCTTGTTTTCTCTATGAATTATTTTCAATTCATTCAAAATGGCAAAATACAGATGTATATTTTATACGGTATATTTTTTATTGTTCTGGTTTTTATAGGAACGATCTTTAATGTTATCTGATGGAAATGATCACGGCGTTTATATTAGTTATTCTTTTAACCATTTTAATTATTCCGTTTGCGGAAGTTAAATGGAAGGGAATAATAACTGTTGCTGCTGTAATTATTATTGCTGCATTAAGCGCTGTGTTTGCTGTGAGGGCGTTGGCAGGAGAAAATATCGAATACTTATTTCGTGGCTCTTTGGTTACAGATAAAATTCCTGTGCGAATTGACGCATTATCGGGTTGGTTTATTTTGATCATCAATTTTACTTTCATTACCGGGGCTGTGTATGGCTTGCATTATATGAAAGCCTATCAATCACAAAAAATAAACCTGTCGCTGCATTGCATCAGTTATATTTTAGTGCATGCAGGTTTAATTGCTATCTGTTCCTTACAAAATACAATCGCATTTTTAATAGCATGGGAAGTGATGGCTTTATCTTCTTTTATATTAATTATTTTCGAGCACAACAAAGGAGAAACCATAAATGCCGGAATAAATTTTTTAATTCAGGCACATGTGTGCATCATGTTTTTAACACTTGGTTTTATTTGGGTTGCCATGCGGATGAACTCATACGATTTTAATGCGATCACTCTTTTCTCTACTTCAAATTCATTGCTTACGGGAGTCGCTTTATTTCTTTGTTTTTTCATTGGATTTGCCATTAAAGCGGGCTTTGTTCCTTTTCATACATGGTTGCCGTATGCACATCCGGTAGCACCTTCGCATATATCAGGAGTGATGTCGGGTGTGATCATCAAAATAGGTATCTATGGAATTTTAAGAATGATTTTATTGATAAAAACAGATTATCTTTTATTAGGTTATTTGATATTTTTCATTTCACTTATCTCGGGTGTTTATGGTGTGATGCTTGCCATCATTCAGCATAACCTGAAAAAATTATTGGCGTATCACAGCATCGAAAATATTGGTATCATTGGCATTGGCATTGGTTTGGGATGCATTGGCATTGGCAAACAAAATCAATTATTGACGGTGCTTGGATTTGCTGGTGCATTGATGCATACATTGAATCATTCACTTTTTAAATCACTTTTATTTTATAGCGCAGGTAATGTTTATCAATCAACACACACATTGAATATAGAAAGTATGGGCGGATTAAGTAAAAGAATGCCAAAAACTGCATTTTTGTTTTTGATCGCATCGCTTGCCATTTGCGGATTGCCGCCTTTTAACGGATTTGTTTCGGAGTTTTTAATTTATAACGGAATGTTTTCGGGATTGCATGGCTCCGATAAAATGCTGATGTCGTCAATTGTTGGCGGTTTGTTTGGATTGGCATTAATTGGCGGACTTGCCATATTGTGTTTTACAAAAGCATTCGGCACTGTTTTTCTGGGATCGCCACGTGAGTTTTTTTCTAACACTGCTGAAGAATCAAATCGCGGTAAATTAACAGCAATGTATGCCATTGTTATTTTGATGATAACAATTGGATTGTTGCCGCAATATTTTATTAAAGCGATCTCAAATGCGATTGCTTTATTTACAAATCAAATGAATAATGCTGCACTAAGTCTTTCTGTGGGTAATACCATTTCGGCGATCGGTATTTATGCTGCAGTATTTATTGTTTTAATTGGAGTGATATATTTCATCAGAAAAAAAATCACGGCAAATAAATCTTCGCAAATAAATGAAACATGGAATTGTGGTTATGCAGTACCAACCGCTAAAATGCAATATACTGCCAGTTCGTTTGTGCGGGCTTATCGTAAATTAGCAGAACCTGTTTTAACGATCTACAAAAAGAAAAAAGAAATTGTAAAAGTATTTCCTGAAACGGGCGGACAAGAAACGCTTCCTTACGATAAAGCAGAACTATGGCTCATCGATTATCCTTTGCAGCAATTAAAGAAGTTCTTTAACCGGTTTATTTTTTTGCAGAACGGCAACCTGCAATTTTATATTTTGTATGGCGTGGTTTTTATTACAATGGTTTTAGTTGTGCCATTTGTATTCATTTATATAAAAGCATTAATTCATTTCTTAAATCAGATATAAAGAATGATAAGTTTTATATTAATTATTGCGGTGAGTTTTTTCTTTGTCGGGATCATCATCCGTACAAAAAGTTTGATCACGGGGCGTAAAGGACCGGGGATCTTTCAGCCGATGAAAGATATTATCCGTTTGATTAAGAAAGGAGCGGTGTACAGTAAAACAACAAGTTTTATTTTTCAGATCGCACCAAGTATTTATTTCGCATCTGTTCTGATGGCGATATTGGTAATCCCTTTTGGTCAGCATAAAGGATTGATTTCTTTCGAAGGCGATTTTGTTTTCTTTGCTTATGTTTTAGCGACAGGAAAATTTTTCAACATCATTGCTGCATTGGATACCGGAAGCAGTTTTGAAGGAATGGGTGCAAGTCGCGAAGCTTTATTTTCGATGTTTGCCGAACCTGCATTTTTTATTTTGATGGGATCTTTATCGCTTCTTACAGGTCATACAAGTTTTCAGGAAATTTTTGCATCGCTGCATTTTGGTTCTTACATTTCTTATATCCTTGGTGTGCTGGTAACAGCTGTTCTAATCATGATAACATTGGTCGAAAACAGCCGTATGCCTTTCGATGATCCTGCAACACATCTTGAATTAACAATGGTTCATGAAGTAATGATATTGGATAACAGTGGTTTCGATTTGGGAATGATACAATACGCATCCAGTCTGAAGTTTGCGATGTATGGCGCTTTGATCGCAAATCTTTTTTTGGGTAGCTTTCCTTTGTACTTTACTATTCCCATCTTCTTTGCCATTCAAATACTTTTTGCATGTACGATCGGGATATTAGAATCGTTCATGGCAAGATTCAGAATGAATCATAATGCACAATATATTTTGGCATTATCATCGGTTTCATTATTAATTTTTTTAGGAGTGTTGCTTGTGTTGGGAGAATTCAATTAATGTATAAGAATAAATCAGAAATATCATGACAAATGTTTTATTGATCATATTTACCATCTCGCTTCTTTACCTGGGCATTGCGCACCGGTTGTTTACTTATATCAAGATACTTTCATTTCAGGGCGTTATTTTATTTGGGATTGCTTTTATAGAACTCAATCATATCAATGCAATTAATTTAGCTTTTATTTTACTCGAATCGATTATTTTTAAAGCCATTGCCATTCCTTTATTTTTAAATCATGTGATGAAGCGAAACAGGATCACCCGTGATGCTGAACCTTTTTTACCAAACTTTATTTCGCTCATCATCATCACCTCAATTATTATTGCCACATTTATTCTATCGAATGCGATAGCAGATTCAAGAATAAGTAAAATATATTTTGTGGTTGCCATCTCTACATTGTTTACGGGTCTGTATATAATTGTTACACGGAATAAAATCATTACGCATGTGATGGGATATTTAATTATTGAGAACGGCGTTTTTATTTTATCGCTTGCAGTGGGTAATGAAATGCCGATGCTGCTAAACCTTGGCATATTGCTCGACATTTTTGCCAGTGTTTTTTTACTGGGGATTTTTGTGAATAAGATAGGGGATGTGCTGAAAGATGTTGATGTGGACCAATTAAAAAATTTAAAAGATTAACTTCTAATAATAACAGAATGACAGGATACTATTTAGCAGGCGCATTCACGATAAGTGCACTATTATTTTTTAACAGGAACAGGCTATTCAATAACCTGCTGGTGATTGGTTTTCTTCTTTTACAAATTGTTTTTACTGTTTACGAATACCTGCATTTGAATAAAATTGAATTGGGATATTTCAGTGCCGATGCATTGGGCATTTTATTGTTAACTACACTAACAGTTATCAGCGTGCCTGCAATGTACCACAGCCATAAATATTTATCTACCAAAAACGACAGCCCAAGAAATATAGCCATTTATTATTCGGCGATGGTTGCATTGCTTACGGCCATCAGTGCATCATATATTTCAAATCATATTGCCGTTACATGGATATTTGTTGAGCTTACCACGTTAAGCGCATCTGCCCTCATTTATCATCGCAGAAATAACCGGTCATTGGAAGGCACATGGAAATATGTTTTTGTTTGTGCCATCAGTATTACATTGGTATTTATCGGTATATTATTTTTGAGTTTCACTTTGCAGCAGGCAGGCACCGATGATCTTTCTTTTGCAGTGCTGATTAAGAAAGCGCCGGTACTGAATTTATTCTGGCTGAGACTTGCATTCATTTTTATATTTACAGGCTTCACCGCAAAATTGGGATTGGTACCCATGTACACTGCCGGCATCGATGCAAAGGATAAAGCGCCATCACCCGCAGGGGCATTGCTTTCCAGCGTTTTGATGAATATGGGATTTGTGGGAATATTTCGTTTATATGTTGTTGTTGCAAATTCGCCTTTGCATAGCTGGGCCGATCATGTCATACTGATTTCTGCATTGCTTTCCATTTTTGTTGCAACAGTTTACATGACCAAAGTGAAAAACATTAAACGGATGTTTGCTTATTCCAGCATCGAACACATGGGCATTGTTATGTTGGGAATTGTTGCAGGCGGTGTGGGTTTTTATGCAGCGATCCTGCATATTATTTTGCACGCTTTTGTAAAGTCAAGTTTGTTTTTTCAAATGGGACAGATATACCGCATTTATAAAAGCAAGAGCATTTATGATGTGGGTAATTATTTTAAATACAACACAACAGGTGCCGTGGTAATGTTGCTGGGTTTCTTTTTTGCAACAGCCATGCCACCATCGGGTTTGTTTATCAGCGAATTTTTGATCTTCCGCTCTTTATTCGAATCAAATTATTTGTGGGTATTGATTATTGTGATGCTTTTGCTGACGATGATCATCTGGGCATTCGGAAAAAATATTTTTAAATTATTATTTTCCCCTGCAGTTGGTTTTAATGAAGATCAAATTGAAAAAATTAATCCGGCAGAATCTATATCACAATTCATTTTGCTGGGATTAGTTGTTTATCTGGGATTAAATCCGCCGCAGGAATTTGTATCACTCATTCAGGAAGCAATAAAAAACTTACCGCATTAATATGAACTATATAAGCGTTAAAAATAATCAAACGATTCCCATCTCATCAATACCTGAGTTGGATTATTCTGCATTTCTCGAACAAAATGTTTTTACTTTAATAAAAGGCCCGGCCAATCATTGTGTGAACTTTTTTGGTGTGCCTCATGCCGATAAGATCAAACTTATTTGTTGCATTGCCAACGATGAATTGCATACCATAAATATTTCTTCGGCAGTTGTGGATACAAAAGAAACATTGCGTTCTTTTTCGAAACATAATCTTGTGTTCGAAAAATTTGAAAGAGAGATACACGAAAATTTCGGAATAAAATATTCCGATCATCCCTGGCTTAAACCTGTTCGTTTTCCATTCGATCGATTCAATAAAAATTCAACGATTGCCAATTATCCTTTCTTTAAAATCGAAAGTGAAGAATTGCACGAAGTGGGCGTTGGTCCTATACACGCCGGTGTTATTGAACCCGGGCATTTTCGTTTTATTTGTAATGGCGAACAAATACTTCATCTCGAAATTCAATTAGGATACCAACACAGGGGCATCGAAAAATTATTTATTGAAAAGAAAAAATTATTGCAGCGAATTACTTTGGCCGAAAATATCGCCGGCGATTCTGTTGCAGCACATACCACTGCATTTGTAAACCTTTGGGAAAGTTTGTGCAATTATCATCCCGATAAAAATTTAATGTTTTCGCGAACCCTTGCATTGGAATTAGAACGTATAGCCATTCACACGGCTGACCTGAGTGCCATCTGCACCGATGTTGCTTATCAGTTAGGCAGTGCCGTATTTGGAAGATTAAGAACACCGGTCATTAATTTTTTTCAGAAATGGTGCGGTAACCGTTTGGCAAAAGGATTAATTCGTGCAGGAAAAAATAATTTTCCTTTCACACAGGAATTAGCTGATGAGTTGACGAATGTATTAAATGAATTTGAAAAAGATTTTGAAGAAATAGCTGAAGAATTATTCAGCTTGCCGAGTGCGTTGGCAAGATTTGAAAAGACAGGTGTTATTTCGAAGGAGCAGGCTGTAACACTTGGTACAGTTGGGTTTTCGGCGAGGATGTGTACCATAAGAAGGGATATTCGCTCTTCTCACCCCCACGATTTATATATCGATTTGCAACATCAGCCTTTAATTAAAACACATGGTGATGTTCACGCAAGGGCACGCATCAGAAAAAAAGAGATCACACAATCCATCGGATATATCCGAGAATTTCTTAAAGCTATTCCGCAGGAAGAAAAAAATACAGTTGCATTATCATCTCCATCACCAAATTCATTTACTATTTCTTTGGTGGAAGGTTGGAGAGGCGAAATTTGTCATTGTGCTATCACCGATGATAGTGGCGAATTGATCCATTATAAAATTAAAGATCCATCGTTTCATAACTGGCTGGCGTTGGCGCTGGCAGTGCGTAATAATGAAATTTCTGATTTCCCGATTTGTAATAAAAGTTTTGATCTGAGTTATTGCGGTCATGATTTATAAAAAATAAAGCTGATTAAAATGTTAGATAATTTAAAAATATTAATGCATCAGGGTAAACAATATATTCCCGATGTTACTACTGCAAAAGTGCCGGGGATATTTCGCGGAAGACCGATCATCAGTTCAGAAAAAATTAATGAAAATGAATTGATGGAAATTTGTCCAACCAATGCCATTTCTTCAAACCCTGTTGCGATCGATTTAGGAAAATGTACATTTTGCGGAGAGTGTGCCATTGCTTTTTCAAACAAAATAAAATTTACTGCCGATTATAAAATTGCAACCAACGAACGCAATAATCTTATCGTCAAAGAAGGCAATGATTCGTTGATTGAATTAAATGCTGAGTTGATAAGAAAAGAAATTTCGGAATATTTCAGCGGCTCATTAAAATTGCGTCAGGTATCTGCCGGCGGTGATAACAGTTGCGAGTTGGAATTGAATGCTTGCAGTAATGTGAATTTTGATATGGGACGTTTTGGGATTGAGTTTGTGGCATCACCACGCCATGCAGATGGCATTGTGATAACAGGCCCCATCACAGAAAATATGGCGCAACCATTGCAAATATGTTACGATGCAATTCCCGAACCCAAGATCATTATTCTTGCAGGCACCGATGCCATCAGCGGTGGCATATTCGAAGGAAGCAAGGCATTGAACAGAAGTTTCTTAAACAAATACAAGATCGATTTGTATGTGCCCGGCAATCCGATACATCCGTTAACTTTTATTAACGGTGTACTGGATCTTATCAAAAAAAGAAAGAAAAAATAATTTGTTTTGGATTAGATCGATATAGTAAATTTTTATTGAACCTTATACATCCTGTAAATCGAATTAGTGTATTCGGCAGGCTCAAAAGCTTTGTCGAAAGTATCTTTTAAAGCTGATAATTTCGAATCCAGCAGATCCATTCTCGATGCAAGGTTACTGTCGTTCTTATATTTTTTGATCAATGTTTCATACTGACTGATATGATGATTGATCTGCGACGTGATCTCGCCGTATTTTAATTTTAAAACCTGGATATCGGCCAGCTCATAGTATATTTTTTCTTTCCACTCTTTAGGAGAATTACTCTTTAAATTACTTACAACTGTGGCTGTTTTTTGCCGTACGGATGAAAGATATAAATACCTTTTATCGGCATCGTTTTCTTTAGAAAACTTATTAATGAAATCGTCTTTATCTACACCGATAATTGAAAGGTTTCTTGTTAATACTTTTTCATAATATTCCTGCAACGATTCCAGAGATTTTGTAATCACATCCCATTCATGTTCAATTTTATCTTTATCATCCGTAAACTGGCTTAATGATACTGTAAGTGCAAACATAGCTTCGCTCTGCGCTTTCAGTTCTTTTTCTCTTTTGCTGATATTGTTGATGTACGACGACATGCCGCTGAACATCATCTGAGAAGCAACACCGGTAAGCGGAGTAGCCGAAGAAACTGCTTCGGAAATAGTTATAAAATTATTCAGTGCACGAAGGCTTATGTCGTTCTTCTTATTTTTCTGGATATACTCTTTAAATTTTTTAAACCATTCCTGATACTCCGGATAGGTATTTGGGTTGCTGACAGAAGTTAATTCATTAAAGAAATTCTTTGTGGCATTAAATAAAACCAACGGTTTTATTTCTCTTTCCATCGAAAGCAAATTAATAATTGCCGATTGATAATTTGCCTGGTAAATATTCAATTCATTTTCTTCCAAAGCCCTTTGTTTATCTTCAACTACCTGAACCCGCTCTAATAATTTATCGGCTTTTTCTTTTGCATTTGTTGAGGTTTTTAAAAGGCTGTCAATCTTATCAACTCTGGTATCTATTTTTTTAAGTGTGGAATCGAGTGTGTTATTTTTTTTGTCGAGGTTAAGTTGTATGTCGTTCAATAATTTCTCTCTTAATTTTTTTTCAGATGATAATGAATCTGTTGGTTGTGAGAAGAGAGACAACGAATAACAAGAACACAATACGATTAATAAAAAAGCCTTCATAGTTTTTTAATTTAATGAAAGTTTAGAAATGAATATCTGGTTGGTTTAACCTAACTCTTCTATATATTGTTCTTTCAAATGATCGTAGAGAGAATGTTTATCAATTAGCAAAGAAACTGTGCTTGCAACCATACCTGCCAGCATCAATTGAAAGATTACATTGTGCCCGTCGGTCATTTCCAATACCAGGATTGCAGAAGTAAAAGGCGTTCTTGTAACACCGGTTAAAAAAGCCACCATCCCGGCAAGTATTAAAAGGTTTGAATTGGCTGCAGAAAATTCAAACCAACTCGAAATTAAAGCGCCTATTGTTGCTCCTGCACTTAATGCAGGCGCAAAAACACCACCCGCTGCACCTGAAGTGAAAGAAAAGATTGGACCAATTATTCTTAAAATAGGAATATACCAATGCACTTCTTTATCATTCGTAAATAAAATATGTGTCATCAATTCTTTTCCTGAACCAAATATTTTTTCGTTAAGAAAAAATGCAAATGCTGCCATGATGGTTGCGCATGCTGCCAGAAACAAAATATGGTGAAATGATTTTTTAAAAGTTCTTTTCCATTTAAAAATTTTCAGCATTATTTTACTCATGATGCTTGCTGCCAAACCGGCAACAATAGCAACAACAATCAACAACATAAAAATATAAGGAGTGGAGCCTGAAACATTTGGATAACCAAGATAAAGATACGGTCCCAGCAATGCCTGTGCGGTTAAGCCCGAAATGATTACCGCGGTAAACAATGCAGACTTAAAAAAACTAATATGCGTTTTTGATAATTCTTCAACTGCAAAAACAATTCCACCCAACGGCGTATTGAATGCAGCTGCCAAACCGGCCGCAGCACCGGTCATGATCATATTTTTCTTGGCGATCTTTGGCCACCATGCAGGAAGCCATGAATTTATTTTTTGGAAGATAGAACCCGCAACGTGAATGGTTGGACCCTCTCTCCCAATGGCACCGCCACCCAAAACCAAAACAAGACTTGAAATAACTTTTACAAAAACAATTTTGATACTAAGTAACCTGTCTAATTTTTCTTTGTTTTTTGGAGAAGCTATTTCAATGGCAGCCATTACCTGCGGAATGCCACTGCCTCTTGCAAAAGGAGCAAATCTTTTAACAAGCCACCACGAAAGAATAAAACATAAAGGCGTTACGATAAAAAACGACCAGTTAAAATGCAGCATGATATAGGATGTGCCTTTTTCTGCAAACGCAAAAAGCTTGGTGTACAATACCGCACATAACCCAGTAACGATTGAAGCTATCCAAAAAGGAATTGCCTGTAAAAGGTTTATTTTTACTTTTTCATTATGAATCCTGTCAAAATACTTTTTGAAGAGAACTTTTACTTTATTTAAAAAAAACATGTTTCTGAGATAGTTTATAAATTACCAATTGTAAAGGTGCTGAATAATATTTTAAATTGCATTGAATTAAGATTAGAAGACAATTAGAATTAGTTTTTCTTTTGTTTTTTAACAATCTTATTATGTAACTATGTTGTTTAAAAGTTATAATTCATGTTACATGGATGAAAGAAAAATATTAATTGTTGAGGATGAAATTAAAATAGCGCAGACCTTAAAAAAGGGTTTGACTGAAAATGGATACTATGTTGAGCTGGCTTACGACGGCACAATTGGTAAAAGGTTATTTTTATCTCATAACTACGACCTGATTATTCTTGATATAAATCTTCCAGAAATTAATGGTTACGAATTATGCCGGCAGATACGGGGGCTTAATCAACACATACCTGTATTAATGCTCACTGCATTAAATACAACAGATGATAAGATCGAAGGCTTTGATGCAGGCGCCGATGATTATATTATCAAACCGTTTGAGTTTAAAGAATTATTGGTAAGGATAAGGGCTCTGTTAAAAAGAACAGTTAACCAGCAATTGCCGTCGGGTAATATTTTAAAAGTAGCCGACCTTGAAATGAATTTGGACAGTAAAGAAGTAAAACGAGGTGACAAAAAAATTAATTTAACAGCTAAAGAATTTCAATTGCTCGAATATTTCATGCGCAACAGGAACCGTGTTGTATCGCGTGCCGATATTGCAGTTAGTGTATGGGATATTGATTTCGATACGCAAACAAATGTTATTGATGTGTATGTAAATTATTTGCGCAATAAGATCGATAAAAATTTTTCTTATAAATTAATCCATACGCAGGTAGGTATGGGATATATATTAAAAGAAACTTTTTAAAATGAAGATTAAGTATAGGATTACCATTTTGTTTACCGTGCTGGTAACTGCTATACTTTTATTTCTGTGTGTTTCTATTTATTATTTCTCCGGACTTAACAGGCAAAAAGAATTCAGGAAGAGATTGAAGAACCGTGCCCTTACAACTGTAAGTTTATTGATGAAAGTGCCGGGCATCAATAAAAGTCTGCTTAAAAAGATTGATGAATCAACATTGGTGGCACTTCAGCAAAAAAGTGTAATTGTTTACGACCCAAGCGGTAACCTGGTGTACGATTATATTGACGAAAATGCAGTACCGGTAACTATCAATGCGAATATCATAGAACGGGTAAAGAAATCGGGTGAATATTATTTCGAACAAAATAAAAAAGATGTTGCAGCGCTTGAATATAATGATGGATCAAAAGAGTATATCGTAATTGCTGCAGCCTACGACCAGGACGGGTTTTCGAAAGATAATGAGCTGAAGTGGATATTGGTTTTTAGTTTTGTTACGGGTGGATTGATAACGTTTATTACGGGATTATTTTTTTCGATCAGGTTGGTTGCACCGATTAAAAAAATAACCAACGAGGTTAAAGAAATTTCAAGTCAGAATTTGTCGAGAAGAATAAATATTGCGGAACCTAAAGATGAATTAAATGAACTTGCTTCTACTTTTAATGATTTGATGAACAGGCTGCAGGAATCTTTCGAAATTCAGCGAAGATTTATTGCCAATGCATCACACGAATTATCAACACCGCTTACATCGGTTTTAAGTCAGCTCGAAATAACCTTGCAAAACGAAAGATCGGTTAATGAATATAAAGAAGTGATGGATTCGGTTTACGACGATGTTAAAAACCTCACTCAGTTAACCAAAAGCCTGCTGGAAATTGCGAAGGCAAGCGGAACATCGGCCGGCATTGAATTATTATTGATAAGGATGGATGAACTGTTGATGAAACTTCCTTCAGAATTAAAAAAAATTGATGCTAAATATAATGTTGAATTAAGTTTCGATTCTTTTCCGGATGATGAAGATAAATTACTCATATTCGGTAATTCAGATCTGATATATAATGCTGTTAAAAATATTGTGTTAAATGCATGCAAATATTCCGAAACGCATGTGGCTCATTTGGCACTTCATTTTTCTGAAAACACACTTGAAATAAATATCGATGATGATGGCCCCGGAATAAAGGAAGAAGATATGCCATATATTTTTCAGCCTTTTTATCGCGGCAGTAATATTAATTATAATCCCGGCTTCGGTTTGGGCCTCTCTCTGGCATCAAGGATTATAGGAATGCATAAGGGAACACTGAAGTTTAAAAATAAACCAGAGGGCGGAACTTTGTTTAACATTTTGTTGCCAATTGCAAAAGACTTTCATGCAATTTAAAATTCTAATTGCTTTCTAATGTCAGATTAATCCTCCTCTAATAGAAACATCAAACCTTGCGGCATAATAATAAACAATTAATTTATTTATGAAACGAGTAAAAATTATTTTATTAGCAGCAGTGCCAATGGTTTTAATGTTTGCATGTGTTAGCCCCAAAAAATTACGTTCTGCAGAAGCAAAATATTCACAGTTAGACTCCAGCTACCTTCATCTTCAGGGTGAATTAAGGGAATGCCAGGGTAATTTAAAAAATAAGAATCTTCAATCAGCAGATTTTTCAAAAGAAAAAGGAGCTTATGATAAACAAATCGCTGATTTAAAAAGTCAAATCAATTATTTGAGAGAACACAGCAATATTGCATTAGATCGTATGAAAGATCTTTCTGTTATTACTGAAACACAGGCCGAAAGCATTAAGAGATCATTGGATAATTTAGGTATTAAAGATTTGTATATAAATGACCTGAAAAGATCAATGGCATTTAAAGATTCGCTGAATAATTTACTCGTTAATAATTTAAAGAGCGCATTAAGCGATATTAATGATCAGGATATAAATATCAAAGTTGAAAAAGATGTTGTGTATGTTGATATTTCTGATAAACTTCTTTTCAACAGCGGGAGCTACGATGTAACACAAAAAGCAAAAGTTGTGTTAGGCAAAGTGGCTAAAGTATTAGGTGCACATCCCGAACTTGAATTTTTAGTAGAAGGTAACACCGATTCAAAACCATTCAGAAACGGATTGCTTTTGGATAACTGGGATTTAAGTACAAAACGTGCTACAGCAGTTGCAAGGATATTGCAATACAATTATCATTTAGATCCTAAACATATAACAGCAGCCGGACGTGGCGAATATTCACCGGTTGCATCTAACAGCACAGCCGAAGGCAGGGCAGCAAACAGAAGAACAAGAATAATTATTCTTCCGCAGCTGGATCAATTCTTCAAATTGCTCGAAAAGAAATAATAAACTCTTCTTCATATAGCAGGTGTTAAAGTTTAGGTCGCTCAATTCTTTGAGTGACCTTTTTTTCTAATCCTCTTCTAATATGAGATTAATGCTCCTCTAACAATAACCCTATAAGTTTGTTAAAAGCACTGGATGAATTTATTTAAAAACATATTGATACCCGTAAATAAAGGAATGGATGCTTCTGTTGCCGTAAAAAAAGCATTGGAATTAAAGGATGAGAAGGAGCAGGTGCGTATTCATTTTTTGATGTACAGGAATGAAAGTTTTGAATATAATTTTTTGAATTTCTTCAAAAAGAAAAAATCTTCAGGCAATAGTAGTTACAATACTTTATTCGAAACAAGATTCCCTTCCTTTAAAAAGGAAATTGAGGAACAATGCGATAACTGCTCATTGGTTATTGATACCATACCTCAAAAGAATATTACAAAAGGGTTGATAAAATATATTAATGAGAATAGCATTGATCTATTTCTTTTCTGCCAGAAGAGGGCAACACATGGATTGGGGTTTTCGAAAAAAATTAATTTCAATAAAATTGCAAGGCAATCATCCTGCTCGGTTTTATCAATAACCCCGGGCAGTTTAAATCATTCGGTCAAATCAATTATTCTTCCCGTAGGTTCTTTTATACCCGAAAAGAAAATACAGATCGCAATTGCATTTGCTCAAAAATATAATGGGCTGATTCATCTGGTTACCATGCTCGATAATTCAGATGAAGGTCATTCGAAAATGAAAGTCGATATATTTTATAAGACCTATAAAATTTTGCAGGAATGCGGGTATACACCTCAGTATAAAATTTTATCGAAGTACGAAAGCCATGAGATTTTATTGCGTTATGCCGAAAATGCCAATGCTGATCTGATATTGCTTAATCCCGAAAAAAGATCTTTTTTATCAACGATAACAGTTAATGCGATAGTAGATTTTATTTCTCCGCATTCTCATTTACAGGTATTAATGACAAAACCAAACATAGCATCTTAAAATTATGAGTATGAAAAAATTAATTATCGCGGCATTATTGTCATCATCATTTGTGTATGTGCATGCACAAAATTTTGATGCAGGTAAAAAAATGTATTACAGCCAGAGATTCCTTTCGGCAAACAACGAATTCCAGCAGGAGATTGCTGCTAATCCCAATGATGGGCGTGCATATTTTTGGCAGATATTATCGTTGAGTGAATTAAATCGAATAGTTGATGCAAAAAAAATCATGGCAAAAATTCCGCAAACAATTACGGGAAATCCTTACATAAATATTGCCCGCGGCTTTATTGCGCTTAATGATAAAGACAGCATTGGTGCAAAAAAATATTTTATTGATGCCATTGGTAATGAAAGAAGAAAGGATCCTGCCATACAACTGGCGGTTGCCATTGCAAATGTAGAATCTAATAATGGTGATAATTTATATGCCATCAATTTGCTTGAAGAAGCATCAAGGAAAGATAAAAAGGACGCTGAATTATTCATTACTGAAGGGGATGCTTACAGAAAATTATTCGATGGATCAAAAGCCTTTGCTTCGTATAACAATGCAATTGAAGCGGACAAGAGTAATGCAGTGGCTTATTACAGATTGGGAAAGATTTTTCAAACACAAAATAACAGGGATCTGTTTTTATCTTATTTCAATAAAGCTGTAGAATACGATCCTAAATATGCACCGGCATATTATCAGCTTTTCTATTCTTTTTATAAATCGTCGGCCGAAAAAGCTAAAAGCTATCTTGATTTATTCATCGCCAACTCTGATAACAGTACACAGAACGATTATTTAAAAGTTGATATGTACTACCTTCTGAAAAATTATGCCGATGCGGTTAAAACAGGAAATCAAATTGTCAATGCAGAAGGCAATAAAACAGAAGCAAGGATATATAAACTTTTGGCTTATTGTTATGATGAACAGAATAATCTGCCAGATGCTGAAACGCAGTTAAAGAAATATTTTTCGTATGATACGGATACGGCTCATTATGCAGCACAGGATTTTGATTTGATGGGTAAAATTTTAGAAAATAAAAATAAAATGGATGAAGCTGCAATGTGGTATCAAAAAGCATTTGCACGAGAAAGCGATAAAATAAAACAATTGAATTATGCAACAAAGCTTTCAGCATTTTATAAAAAACAGAGAGACTTTATTAACCAGAGTTTGTGGTTAAAGGAATTATATAAATTAAAAACAAACCCCAATAATGTTGACCTGTTTAATTTGGGCGTAGCAGAATATAGTGCGAAACAATATAAAGTAGCCGATAGTGTATTTGCAATTTATCAAAACAAATACCCCGAACAACCTTTTGGATATTACTGGCGTGCCAAAAGTAATGCAGCAATAGATACTGCTATGGAAACCGGGATTGCTGTTCCGCATTACGAAAACTTAATTACCGTTGCATCAAAAGACCTAACAAATGCAACATATAAAAAATGGGTGATACAGGCTTATGGGTATATAGCTGCATTTAAAGCCAATAAAGACAAGCAATACGATTCGGCATTGGTTTGCTATAATAAAATTTTATCTATTGATTCAACCAATGCAGATGCGCTCAGGTATAAAGATATTTTGGAAAAGATGATTCAAAATAATCATCCCGACTCAAGCAGTAATTCACAGGTTGATGAGAATAGAAATATGGAAGAAAAGAAAGAAGACAAAAAAGGAAATAATTAAAAAGTGGTTTTTAAAAGGGAGGGTGCTTCCTCTTGATATGCCGAAGGTTTCTACCTTCGGCTTTATTTAAAATTAAGAAAATACGTAGTTGATTTTTTTATAGTTGTAATCTCCGGCAAAAGGTAGTTCTATTGAGTAAATTTTCTCGGCTGCCTTTTTTGTTTGATATGCCCCAAATAAAAAAGCCTTTAAAATGCAAGTTTTAAAGGCTTTTTTATTGTGTTTGAGAAAATAATATGTGATCCCGCTGGGACTCGAACCCAGGACCCCTACATTAAAAGTGTAATGCTCTACCAACTGAGCTACGGAATCATCCCTTTTATTTTGGGAGTGCAAAAATAGGTGAAATCACCATTGAACCAAATTTTAAAAAAAATATTTTCAATCATTTTCCCACAAGAATATTAACAATGATACAATTACGAACACTTATTTTTGTTAAATAAAATTTTCTTATGTCATATTTTAATAATAAAGTGGTAGCGGTCACTGGTGGTTCCGAAGGTATCGGTAGGGCTTTGGTAGAGCTATTTCTATCAAAAGGGGCCAAAGTAGCAACCTGCAGCCGTAATTACGATAAATTATATCAATTACAATCAATTCACGCGGGCAAACCTTTAATGATCTATGCCGCTGATGTTAGTATTGAAATGGATTGCAGAAAATTTATTGAATCGGTAATTAAAACATTTGGAACCATCGATATATTAATCAATAATGCAGGCATATCGATGCGTTCTTTATTTAATGATGCTGAATTAGATACTTTACGTAAAGTTGTTGATGTTAATTTGTGGGGAGTAATTCAATGTACAAAGTTTGCATTGCCATACATTTTAGAAAATAAGGGAAGTGTAGTTGCTGTTTCATCAATTGCCGGTTACAGAGGATTGCCTGGAAGAAGCGGTTATTCTGCCTCTAAGTTTGCGGTAAATGGCTGGATGGAAGCTTTGCGAACAGAATTATTAGAAACAGGTGTTAACGTGATGTGGGCTTGCCCCGGATTTACTGCATCAAATATCCGCAATGTTGCTTTGAACAGGGTTGGTGAGCCGCAGGGAGAAAGCCCGTTGGATGAAAAAAAATTAATGACTGCCGAAGAGTGTGCATCTCATATTGTTAGGGCGATCGAAAAGCGCAAACGAACTTTAGTATTAACTGCAAACGGAAAGCTAACTGTTTTTTTAAATAAATTTTTCCCTTCACTGGCCGATAAGTTTGTCAGGAAATTTTTCTTCCGTAATGGAGAATTGGTGAAATAAGTTTTTCTCTTCAACGTTTATTGTTTTGGATGCCTGTAATAACATTAACTACCGACATAGGTCAGCAAGATTATCTTGTTGGTGCTATCAAAGGGCAATTGCTGTCAGTTGATCCTGCATTTCATATCCACGATATCACGCATTATTTATCGCAATCAAATTATCCGCAGGCAGCTTATGTTTGTAGCAATGCATTCAAATATTTCCCAAAAGATACTTTTCATATCATCGTCCTTAATTTTTTCGAAAATATCTCGAAGCATATTTTAATTGCAAAATATCAGGATCAATTCATTGCTTGTCCGGATAATGGTATTCTGACGATGATCGCCGGACAAAAACCAAAAGAAATAATTGCAATCGATATCAGTAAACAAAATACTTTATTGCAATACACCGAAATGATTGCGCAGGCAATTGGAAAAATTAATAATGGTGCAGCATTTAATTCAGTTGGTGAACCAATTCAATCCATCAACGAAAAATATCCTTTGCGTGCTACATTGGGTAATGATTGGATGGAAGGGCAAATTTTATTTATCGATCAGTTCGAGAATGTGGTAATTAATATTACCAAAGATGAGTTTGAAGCACACAGAAAAAACAGAAAGTTTAAAATAGTTTTTAAACGAAACGAAGTGATCGAGACCATCACCGATAATTATTCTTCGGTTTTTGAAGGAGAAAAATTGGCATGGTTCAATTCGGCAGGTTATCTGGAAATAGCCATCAACAAAGGAAATATTGCCGGTTTATTTGGATTGCAGGGCTTTAACGAAAAAATGCAGCAACAAAATGTTGCCAATCAAAATAAATGGTTTTATCAAACGGTGAGAATATTTTTTGAATAAAATGATCGATAAAATCTAAAAAAAGAAAAACTAAATCGTTCAAATTGGAATCTTAATCTTGAAATTGATAATTCGTGTAATTCGCAAAAATC
>MLJW01000282.1_pt1 | contig 32448 bp, 30 predicted proteins | sample 888231 | NCBI WGS metagenome assembly MLJW01 (sample SAMN05788063, study PRJNA343431) | mine drainage metagenome | isolation source: sample collected from the inflow into an acid mine drainage treatment plant... | place: Germany: Lusatia, lignite mining district
CCCCTACGCCGTGATGCTCGGCGGGCTCGGGTTCCACCGCTCGATCCGGGAGGCATTCGCATGACGCCCGCGACGCCGTCCGTCTCCGTGATCTTCCCGACCTACAACCGTTCCGGGGTCGTCCGGACCACGATCGAGCACGTCCTCGCGCAGGACTACCCGCGGGACCGGCTGGAGATCCTGGTGGCGGACAGCTCGAGCGACGACACACCCGAGATGGTCCGCGGCGTCGCCGCCGAGGCCGACCTGCCGGTCCGGCTCGTGTCCAGCGACGAGCGGCTCCCCGCCGTCAAGCGCAACCAGGCCCTGCGTGCCGCGACCGGCGACCTCGCCATCTTCCTGAACGACGACGTCTGGGTGCGGCCCGACTTCGTCCGGACGCACGTGGCGGTGCATGCGAGACACCTCGATCCGGTGGCTGTGGTCGGTCTCGTCGAGCAGTCGACCCGGATGCCCCGGGACCCGTTCACCGACTGGTACCGGCCGTTCGCCTACGCGGAGATCGCCGACAGGGCCGGACAGGAGGTCTCCTACCGGCACCACTGGTCGATGAACCTCAGCGTGCCGCGCCGGGTGATGCTCGACCGCAACCTCGTCTTCCACGAGGACTGGGCGGAGATCGGGCACGAGGACGTCGAGCTCGGATACCGCTGGTCCCGCGCGGGCTACCGGATCATCTACGAGCCGCGGGCCTGGGGCGAGCACTTCCACCCGCACGACCTCGCGAGCGCCTGCCGGTTGCAGGAGTCGATCGGCCGCGGGCTCCGCGATCTCGAGGTGCTGATCCCGGAGGCCGACCTCCTCGAGCGGTACGGCGTGCTCACCCGGTCGGCCTCGCCGTCCCGGAAGGTGCGGATGGCCGCGCGGGTCGCGCTCTTCAACTCGTTCACCGTGCCGATAGTGCAGCACCGGCTCGAGTCCCTCGAGCGGCGCAGCCGGCTCGCCGAGTGGACCTACTGGAAGGTGATGCTCCACCACACGCAGCAGGCGTACCGGACGGCTGCGCCGCGGCACCCGGTTCCGGTCCCGACCCTTCCCGTCGCGGGGGGCGAGCCATGACCGAGCCGACCCGGGCACCACAGCGAGCTGCGGCAGGCATGCCGACCGTGCTGCTCTGGGCGGTCGTCGCTGCCGTGGTGTCGATCGCGCTCGCCCCTCTCGGCGCGACAGCGCTCTACGTGGTATTCGGTCTGATCGCCCTCGGCGTCGCCGGCTACCTGCTCCGTGACGACCTGCGGGACCCGCTCATGGGAGGGATCCGGCGCATCGTGCCGGCGGACGGGTCGTCGGGACGCGGTGCATCGGACCTCGCCCACGCGGCACGTCCCGAGCCGCCTCGGGCGCGCGCCGGTGTCGTGCCGGCGGTGGCCGGCGTCGGTTCGGCCGTCCTGGCGTGGGCGGTCGCCCCGACCGGCACGAAGGCCGTCCTCATCGTCGTGGTCGTCGTCGTCGCGGGCGTGCTGCTCGCCCTGCTCTGGCCCCTGGTCGTCGACGTCGTGGTCGGCCCGGTGGGTGCACCGGCGCGCCGGGCGAGCAGGGTCGTCCGCGACGCCTACCGCGACCACGTGCCGGTCGGAGCACCGTCGCGCCGAGCCGGCGTGGTCGGTGTGCTCGTGGCCGGCGCGGTGGGTGCCGGCATCGCGTGGATCGCGGCGGGCCTCGGGACCACGGGCCTGCTCGTCGTCGCCGGGGTGATCGTCCTGGCAGGTCTGGTGAGGTTCGTCCGTGACCGGACCGCGTTCTTCACCTTCGTCGCGGTGTGCTCGCTGGCTTTCCTCATGCACAAGTCGTTCGGTCCCCAGGACCTCGAGATGTCCGGTGGGGCGATCTCCGTCTACGTGACGACCTTCGACGTCGTCCTTGCTCTCCTGTACGCGTTCTGGATCCGCGAGGGGACGTTCCGCGCCGACGTCCGTGCCGCGATGAGGGAGCCGGTGATCTGGTTCCCCCTGGTCGGCGCGCTCCTGCTCCTTCCGAGCCTGCTGGTTGCAGAACGACCGCTGCTCTCTCTCGCCGAGCTCGTCCGCACCGCATGGATGTACGCGCTGTTCGTCTACGTCGCGGTGCGGGTGCGGACCCGGCGGCACATCTGGGTGATCCTTGGCGCGCTCGTCGCGTTCGTCGTCGTCGAGCTCGTGGTGGTGATCCTGCAGTGGCGGACCGGGGGAGTCCTCGGGCTCTCGTTCCTCGGTGTGCCGACCGTCCTCGGGAACCGGGTGACGGACACCGGCACTCTCGGACGCCCGTTCGGGACGATCATCCATCCCGTCTTCATGGCCGCAGCGCTCGGAACGGTCGGCATGGTCGCGCTCGCGTTCGCGATCGAGCTCAAGCGGTCGTTGACGAAGATGACCGCCATCGGCGTCGTGCTGGCCTGCTTCGTGTGCATGTGGATCTCGGACACGCGCGCGTCGGTCGTGGCCGCGGCGATGGCCGGTGTCGTCGTCGTGGGTGCGGGCATCGTCCGCGGGCGCCTCACCTGGCGGACGCTCGGGAGGATCGGGCTCGGCGTCGTCGTGGCCGGGCTCGTGTTCTACCCCGTGGTCAGCCAGAAGTTCGCGACGAGCTTCCAGACCGGTCACTTCATGGAGGAGGTCCAGTCCAGGCTCCAGCTCAACGACATCGCGGGTCGGATGATCAGCGACCACCTGGCGCTCGGTGTCGGTCTCAACAACTTCTCGATCGCCCTCCCGGCGTACGAGGCGAACCCGGTCATCTTCTTCGGCAACCCGGTCCACAACCTCTACCTCCTGGTCCTCGCCGAGACGGGGGTCGTCGGCTTCGTCGGGGTGGTCCTCGTGGGCGTGGGCCTCTACGACGTCGCGATCCGGCTCGGGCGAAGCCGGGACCGTCTGCTCGGCACCCTCGGGATCGGTGTCGCGGGGGCCATGGGCTTCCTCATGGTCGAGGAGCTGCTCGGGTTCTCGCTGCGGCAGGACGTCCCGCTCGCGCTGTACTGGCTCCTCGGCGGGCTGGTGGTCGCCGGAGCCCGTATGCAGGCCATGGACTGGCCCGCCCTCCACCTGAGCGCACCCACGATCCGGCGTGCAGGCAGCGGAGTCGGCAGGCGGCGCCGGGTCCTGACGGGTGCGTCTGCAGGCCGGGGCACCATGGCTCGTCGACCGCGGCGAACGGTCGTCGTGGCGGCGGCCTGGGGGCTCCTGGTAGCGCCCTCGGTGGGGTCGTCCGGGCTCCCGACCGCCCTCGCCGCCCCGTCGACCGTGACCCAGACCACCGCTCCGGTCCTCGTCTTCTCGGCGGTCGAGAGGGCGACCGGTGTCCAAGGGATCTTCACGGCTAACGCCGACGGCACCGGCGTGCAGCGGATCACCCCGGCCGACGGAAGGTTCTACAGCTGGCCCCGCTGGGCCTTCGGCAACACCCGCATCGTCTACACCGTCCGTTCCGGTCCGGCGGGCTCTCCCGAGGCCATCGCGATCATGAAGCCGGACGGATCGGACCCTCAGACGCTGCAGGCGTTCGACTTCCGGGTCGCCCAGCCGATGATCGACCCGACCGGGCGCTGGCTGGTCTTCACCGCGGCCGCGCCCTGGTTCCCCCAGGTCGCCCTGTTCCGGATGGATCTGGCCACCGGGGAGAGCACCAACCTCACCGCCCGCACCGTCCCTCTCGGCGGCTTCGACTCCGACCCGGTCCTCACCCCGCGCGCCGATGCGGTGGTCTTCGTGTGGACGAAGGGAGCCACCGGGTCCGCCATCAGCGAGATGAACCCGGACGGCACGAGCCGGCACCAGATCACCGACGACACGTGGTTCAACACCGACCCCGGCGTGTCGCCCGACGGCGCGACGATCGCCATCGCGTCGTACCGCGGGAGCGGATCCCCGTCGACGGACCCGGCCCACGACCTGCTCTCCGTCAAGCCCGGAGGCTGGAACGTCGTCGTGAGGCCTCGGTCCGGCGGGTCGGAGACGGTCCTGACGGCCGGGCTCGACTGCAGCGCGCGGCTGCCGAGCGACCCGTGCACCGTCGCGGAGATGTCCGGCTTCGTCCCGAGGTTCACCCCCGACGGCACCGCGGTCACCTTCACCGGCGCGCTCGACTCGACGACCACGTGCATCTGCTCGGTCGGGCTCGGTGGCGCGAACCCGCACGCGATCCTCGCGAGCAGCACGTTGGCGATCGACTGGTACGACTGGTCGCAGGCACCCGGTGCGTCGACCTCGACCGCCGGCATCGGCACCGCCGTCCCGACCTCCCGGATGCTCGTCGTCACGACCCGACCCGACGGGACGCGCGGGCTGATGAGCACGTCCGTGGACCTCATGCACCGGACGGACATCCCCCTGCCCGGCGGGCTCCAGCCTCTCGACGCGCGGTGGGGTCCTGGCCGGAACACGATCGTCTTCACCGCCGAGGTCGCGACAGGCCCACCCCGGGCTCCTCACCCCGCAGCCCCGCCCGGGATGCAGCGTCGCGCGCACGTCACCCTCGACGCCCTCGACCCGGTGGCGACCGCCCTGCGCCAGCAGCTCGTGGCGGCCCAACCCGCGAACCTCGCCGAACGTCAGGTCTTCCTGCGGAACGCGGACGGGACCGTGCGGCAGCTGACGGACCCGTGGACCGAGGACTGGCGCGACGGTCTCGCCACGGGTGACATGCGCGCGAACTCCGATCCGGTGATGACTCCGGACGGCCGCTACGTCGTCGTCACGAACACCTCGACGACGACGGGGGAGTCGTTCCTCCTGCGCATCGACCTCACGACGGGCGCGGTGCTCAACCTGACCAACGGGACGGCAGGCGCGGTGCCCACGGACGACTCCGAGGCGTCGGTGTCACCGGACGGCTCGCGGATCGCGTTCTCGTGGACGCAGGGGACCCTCCCCGGCGTCTATGTCATGGACACCGCGACCGGGACCCACGTGTCCGCGATGACCTCGAGCAGCCTGCCCACCAGCATGCCGGCGTGGGCGCCGGACGGCCGGTCGCTCGCCTACGTCAGCGAACGCGCGGACGGCCCGACCGTCGTCACGGCGCCGGTCGGGGCGACGCTCGCGACGGGGGCGGAGACGGTGGTCGGCGCCGGCCTGGCGCATGCCTGGCATCCGGTCGTCGCACCGGAGGGCGACCGGCTGGTGTTCCTCGCGGCCTCGGGCAACGTCGTCGGGCTGTACTCCGCGCCGCTTCACGGCGGAGCGCCGCCTCAGCTCGTTCAGCCCGACGTCCTGCACAGCTTCCTCGACGTGGACTGGAGGTGACGTGGCCATGAGCGACCTGACGACGATCGTCGTGAGCTGGAACACCGTGGGACTGCTCGACGACTGCCTGGCCAGCATCGCCGCAGCCACCCCGCCGACGCTCGCCCACGACGTCGTCGTCGTCGACAACGGGTCCTCGGACGGGTCGGTCGAGCACCTGGCTCGGGTGTGGCCGGACGTCCGGGTGATCAGCAACACCGAGAACGTCGGCTTCTGCCGGGCCAACAACCAGGCGATCCGGGACTCGGACTCGCCCTACCTCCTCCTCGTCAACACCGACGCCCGGTTGCGCCCGGGGGGGATCGCCGCGCTGCTCCGGTACTTCGACGACGACGAGCGTGCGGCGGTCGTCGGGCCGCGGCTCGTCTACGGCGACGGCGCGTTCCAGCGCTGGACCGCGGGACGACTGCCCGGGCCGGCGTCGATGGCGACGTACCTGCTCGGGCTCGACCGGCTGGACCGGCTCTGCCCCGCGGCGTTCGGGCGCCGTGGCCTGTACCTCGGCACGGACACCGACGTGCCCTTCCAGCCGCAGTGGGTCTCGAGCGCGGTCATGGCGGTCCGGCGCCGGATGCTCGAGCAGGTCGGCCTGCTCGACGAGCGCATCTTCGTCTACATGGACGACGTCGACCTGTGCGAGCGCGCCGTCGCGCGGGGGTGGCACGTCTGGTACGCCGCGGACACGACCGCGACCCACTTCATGGGCGCGTCCTCGACGCGGGCCTCGGGCACGGCGTCGCCCGAGGCCCTCCGGGCGCTCAACCGCTGGTACGTCCGTCATCACGGCCGGGCCGCGGGGCTCGGGCTCCGCGCGGTCGAGACCATCGGGTTCGCCGCCCGGACCGGCCTGCACGGCGCCGCTGCGGTCCTCGGGCGCCCGGGCGCCCGCTCGAAGCTCTCAGCCCATGCCACCCACGTCCGACTGGCCCTGGAGCGGATCGATGTCTGAAGCGCACACGTCACCACGTCCCGAGCGTCACCTCGCCGGCGTCCACGACCACGGCGTCCACGACCACGGCGCCCACGACCACGGCCGGCCGCTCAGCCTCGGGGAGCGGCACGCCCACGAGGCCGAGACCTACGACCGGATGGCCGCGGAGATCCTCTCGACCTGGGGCGAGGCCGACTACCGCGTCGACCCGGCGCGGATCCCGTTCGCGAACCGGGAGCACGTCGAGTTCCTGACCGACGCGGTGTCCCGGCTCGGTCCCCTCGCGGGTCGTCGGGTCCTGGAGGTCGGTGCCGGTGGTGGGTCGCTCGCGGTGTGGCTCGCCCAGCAGGGAGCCGAGGTGGTGGGGATCGACGTCTCTCCCGGGATCCTCGAGGTCGCACGCACGCGCGCCGCGGTCAACGAGGTGGCCGACCGCACGACCTTCGTCCGGGTGCCGATCGAGGAGTTCGACCCGCGGGCAGCCGGCCTGGACCACGACCACTACGACGCCGTCATCGGCAACAACGTCGTGCACCATTTCGATCGGGACCTCGCGATGAGGTCGATCGGCCGGTTGCTCCGACCGGGGGCCGTCGCCGTGTTCTGCGAGCCCGTCCTGTTCCTCCCCGGGTGGATGCGCACGGTGCGCAACTCGGGGATCGTCACCCGACGGTTCCCGATGCACACCCACTCTCCCGACGAACGCTCCCTCGACGGGCGCGACTTCGCGGTCATGCGGCGCTGGTTCGGCCGCGTCGACTGGACCCCGTACCAGGTCCTGTGCCGGCTGCAGAACTTCGTGGAGCTCTCCGACCGCACGTGGCACCGGCTCGAGGCCGTCGACCGGGTGCTGCTCAGGCGCGTGCCCGGGGCGCGACAGATCTGCCGGATCGCCGTCATCACGCTCGGAAGTCCCACGGAAGGAGTCCCGCAATGAGAATCCTGGTCACTGGCTCCGCCGGCATGCTCGGCAGCGCTCTGATCCCCGCCTTCGTCCACGCCGGCCACGAGGTCGTCCCGACCGATGTCGACCTCCGTGACCCGACGCCCTGGGGCTTGGGGTACCCGAGCCTCCACCACCTCGACGTGCGTGACTGGGCGGAGGTCCGGCATGTCTTCTCGGTCGTCGAGCCTGAGATCGTCCTTCATCTCGCCGCCGAGACCTCTCTCGAGGTCAGTGATGCGGACCCGGACCACGCCTACCTCACGAACGCGATCGGCACCAAGTACGTCGCGCTCCAGGCACATGCGGCCGGGATCCCGATGACCTACATCAGCACCGCCGGCGTCTTCGACGGGCAGAAGGAGGCGCCTTACACCGAGTTCGACGTCCCGAACCCGCTCAACACCTACGGCGCCTCGAAGCACGAGGGCGAGCTGATCGTCGCCCGGACCGTCGAGCGGCACTTCATCGTCCGTGCCGGATGGATGGTCGGCGGAGGCGCGAAGAAGGACCACAAGTTCGTCTCCCGCATCGTCGACCAGGTGAGGGCCGGCGCGCAGACCATCTACGCCGTCACGGACAAGCTCGGCACGCCGACCTACGCTCCCGACTTCTCGCGATGCCTGCTCGGCCTGATCGAGTCCGGGGTCCCCGGGCTCTACCACATGGCGTGCGGCGGCGAGGGCAGCCGCTACGACGTCACCGAGCGCATCCTCGAGGTGCTCGGCCGAGAGGACATCGCGCTCGTGCCGGTCACCTCGGAGTTCTTCGCGGAGGAGTTCTCGTCGGTGCGGCCCCGCTCGGAGATCATGCGCAACATGGTGCTCGACCTCCAGCAGATGAACACGATGCGCCCGTGGAGGGTCGCGGTCGAGGAGTACCTGCTGACCGAGTTCCCCTCCCTCGTCTCGTCCGCGCGCCACTCGACGTTCCAGGTCGCCTGACCACCTCGGTCGCCTGACCACCCGACAGGAAGGACCCGCCATGTCGCCCGTCGCTGTCCCGAGCCCAGCCGACCAGTCCCCGCGCGGCGAGGACACCCGATCGGTGTGCGTCGTCGTGCCGATGCCCGACGACCCACCGTGGGGGCTCTTCGACGCCATCCCGGAGGACATCCCGATCATCGTCAGCGACGACAGCGACGGACGACTCTCCCCGTCCCCGCGGCCCAACGTCTACTACGTCGACTACGCGGCGCAGGAGGCGTACGCGGGGGTGCACTACGCCGCGATGCCGCACAAGAGCGCGGCAAGCCGCAACATCGGGCACTACATCGCGTGGAAGGAGGGGTTCGACGTCGTCGTCGCCCTGGACTACGACTGCCAGACGCGCCCGGGTTGGCTCGAGGCGCACCTCGGCGCACTGGGTGGGCGGGTCGGCGCGCCCGGGATCAGACCCGTCGCCGACAACGGCTGGGTGAACCCGATCACCGCCACCTTCGAGAACGGGGACGCCGTGTATGCGCGCGGGTTCCCGTACGAGTGGCGCACCCCCGAGCTCGCGCGGGTCGTCGAGGAGCCGGCGAGCGGCGACGTCGTCGTCAACCTCGGCGTGTGGGACGGCATCCTCGACCTCAACGGCATCGACAAGCTCTACGGCGGTGAGCCCGGCGACCCGGGTGTGCCCGACGGGCTGCCCCGGGTGGCCCTCGGCAACATCCCGATCTGCGGGATGAACACGAGCTTCGTGCGCGAGCTGACTCCCGCGTACTACTTCCTGCCGGACCTCTGGGTGAACGGGTGGCAGCTCAGCCGGCACGACGACATCTGGGGCGGCTACGTCACGAAGCGCCTCATGGACCGTCGGGGTGACCTCCTGTCCTTCGGAGGTCCCGTCGTCGGACACATGAAGCAGACCCGGCTCGAACGGGTGGTGGTCCTGGAGCAGTGGATGCACCTGATGTCGATGCCCTTCTACGACATCGTCGACGAAGCGGCGTCGCGGGTCGACGCCGGCACGTACGCCGAGATGTTCGCTCACTTCGTCGAGGAGTTCCGCCCGCTCGTCGACAAGAGCCCGGCCCCGTCGCACTACGCGGAGGTGTACCGGCAGCTGGGTGACTGGATGGGCCGGTGGGCACGGGCGTTCCGATGACGCGGCCGTCGAACCCGCCGCTGCTGAGTGCCCTCAGGGCTGACGCGGCCGAGCTCGCGAAGGTCAAGGGCGGCGGCACGCGTGGCGTGTCCGACGTCCTCGACGTGCTCACGATCCCGGGGTTCTGGGCCGTCGCCCTGTGGCGTGTCGGCAACGCGCTGCACGAGCGCGGCCTGCGGCCCCTGTCCCGACTCGCGTACGTCGCGGACATGGTCCTGTTCGGGGCCGATCTCCCGGCGGGCGCGGTGGTCGGACCGGGCCTGGTCATGCCCCACCCGGTCGGCGTCGCGATGGCGAGCGACGTCGTCCTCGGGAGTCGGTGCCGGGTCATGCGAGGGGTCGGGATCGGAGGCAGCGGGAAGCCGGGCCGATCAGGGCACCCGGTCATCGGTGACGACGTGTGGCTCCTCGACCGGTCCGCTGTCTTCGGCCCGGTCCGGATCGGCGACAACGTGGTCGTCGGCGCCTCGGCGGTCGTCAGCGAGGACGTGCCGGCGGGGATGCTCGTGCTCCTGGCCAGGACGGCCACGGAGCTGCGCGTCCGTCCCCGCACCGACCTCGACCCGGTCGGCGAGGCGCCGGACCGCGAGGCACCGTCCCCTGACGTCGCCGCCGAGCAGAAGCACGACACCGACGCGCGCGCGTTCGACGCCGTGGACCGCCCGTCGTGATCGTCGCCATCGACGCGACGTCGATCGGGTCCCACCTCGGGGGTGACGAGACGCTCGTCCGAGGGCTCGTGAGCGGGCTCGCGAGCACGGCCCGTCCGGACGACGCCGTGCTCGTGCTCGCTGCGGCCGGTGCCACGCTGCCTCGGTGCGTGGGCGAGCACCCGGCGTTCGCGGTGGAGCGGGTCGCTCGCCGGGCCGGCCCGGTCCACTTCGCCGTCGACCTGCCCCGGTGGCTGTTCAGCCTCGCCGACAGGCACGGCCGGCCGGACGTCGTCGTCACCAACACCCACGCTCCGCTGCGCTCTCCGTCGCCGGTCGCCCTCGTCGTGCCCGACCTGTCGTTCCTCCACCTCCCCGATGCGTATCCTCTGGCGACCCGGCTGCGGCTCCGGCTGCTCGTCCGGCGTCAGGTCCGATCGGCGGGCGTGGTCCTGACGATCAGCGAGTTCTGCCGCCAGGACCTCATCGCCAGCTACCGCCTGGCGTCGGACGCGGTCAGCGTGGTGCCGCTGACCATCGACGAGCCGCGCCCGGTGCCCGCTGACGTCCGAGCAGCCCTGCGGGAGCGGGGTGTCCGCGAGCCCTACCTGCTGTATCTCGGCAACCTGCACCCCCGCAAGAACGTCCCGCGAGCGATCCGGGCCTTCCTCAGCATCCGCCGCACGACACCCGAGCTCGCGTCGTACCAGTTCGTGATCGCCGGAAGGCGCTGGTTCGGCGGGGATGACGAGCACGCGGCGGCCGCCGGCTCGCCGGAGGGCGCGGTGCTCTTCCTCGACCGGGTGGACGACGACGAGCGCGAGGCGCTGCTGCGGGACGCCGAAGCCCTTGTCTACCTGTCCACGTTCGAGGGCTTCGGGCTTCCCCCGCTCGAGGCGATGGCCCGGGACACCCCCGTGCTCGCGTCGACCGCGACGGCGATGCCGGAGGTCTGCGGCGACGCGGCTCTGCTCGTCGACCCGCTCGACGACGAGGCGGTCGAGGAGGGGATGCGTCGGGTCCTCGTCGACGCGTCGTTGCGGGACCGGCTCGTCCGCGCCGGTCGGCTGCGCGTGGCCCACTACGCGGTGTCGACGACCGGAGCCGCTCTGCGTGAGGCCCTTGCCCCGGTCGCGGACCGCCGGGGGCCGTAGGGTCGGCGATGATGCGTACCCGACATCGCGTCCTGCTGGTCCTGCTGGTCCTGTGCGCGTTCGTCGTGCTCGCGGTCGGCGTTGTCGTCGTGGTGCTCTCCCGGTTCGCCCATGTGCCCGCGCCCGTGCCGGCAGGGTGGTCCGCGCCTGCGTCGTTGCCGACGTCGACGCCGCTGCCCACCACCCGGTTCGCCTTCGACTCGGACCGCACGGGCAGCTTCGAGATCTTCACCGAGAGCACCGACGGGCGGGCACCCACGCAGCTGACCCGGGACGACCGGTACGACTCGTGGTCGCCGAGGATCTCGCCCGACCGGCGGACCATCCTCTTCTACCGGGCTCCGGTGGGCACCCACGACCGGGACCAGAGCGTCGTCAGCCTCTGGGCGGTCTCCGCCGCCGGCACCGGGCTGGTCGAGCTCCGTCCGGCGGGCCTCGACGGCTGGGTGCTCCAGGGCCACGCCGAGTGGTCTCCGGACGGGGCCAGCCTGGTGATGTTCGGCGGCAGCCGGATCAACCCCCAGATCCAGATCACCGATCGCCTCGGTCAGCACCCGCGCGCGGTCACGGCGCGCGGCGGCAGCAACCTCGACCCGTCGTTCACACCGGACGGCAAGCAGATCCTGTTCGTCGGCTGTCCTCATGCGGTGTGCACGGAGCAGGACTACGAGATCTACCGGATCCCGTCGGGCGGGGGTGCGGCCCAGCGGCTCACGACGGACGGGCTCCGCGACCAGGACCCCACCATGTCACCGGACGGATCGCACCTGGCGTGGCTCACCGACTTCGGCGGGCCCGGTGTCGGGGTGTGGGACGTGCGCATCGGGGACGCCCAGGGACGCGACGCCCGGCGCCTGTTCGGCGACGGTGGCGTGACGAGCCGACCGGAGTTCTCGGCCGACAGCCGCAGCATCTACGTGCACCGGGTCCCGCCCGGGGGGACGAAGTTCGACATCTACCGGATCGGCGTCGACGGATCCGGCGTCACCGTCGTGACCGCGGGCCAGCCCGGCAACAACGAGTACCCGTCGCCGTGATCGGTGCCGCAAGCGGCCCCGTCCCGTGGGTGTCCGCACTACTGTCGATGAGGGCTGCCACGGCCTGGCGGCGACGACACCACGAACGGAGGCGTCAGTGGCTGAGCCGCTGGTGCACATCACGAACTTCCGCATGGACTTCGGCGACAAGACGGTCGTCAGCGACCTGTCCTTCGACGTGCACGCGGGCGAGACCTTCGGGTTCCTCGGCAGCAACGGCTCCGGGAAGACGACGACCCTCCGCGCGCTGCTCGGCATCTACCAGCCGACCGGCGGTGTCCTGCACATCGACGGGAAGGTCTTCGAGCCACGCGACGGGGCCCGCCTCGGGTACCTCCCGGAGGAGCGCGGGCTCTACAAGAAGGAGTCCGTCCTCGACGTCATGGAGTACTTCGGCCGGCTCAAGGGCCTGACCCGCACCGGGGCGGTGTCGTGGTCTCGCGCCTACCTCGATCGGGTCGGCCTGGCAGACAAGGCCGCCACGCGGCTGGACAAGCTCTCCGGCGGCCAGCAGCAGAAGATCCAGCTCGGCGTGACCATCATGAACGAGCCGGAGCTGCTGATCCTCGACGAGCCGACGCAAGGGTTCGACCCGGTCAACCGCCGTCTCCTGATGGACATCATCGACGAGCAGAAGCTCGCCGGCTCGACCGTCATCATGGTGACCCACCAGATGGACGAGGTCGAGCGTCTCTGCGACCGTGTCATCCTCCTCAAGGACGGCGTCGCCGCGGCATACGGCACGGTCGAGGATGTCCAGGACTCCTTCGGCGCGACCACGATCCGGTTGCACTACACCGGGACGTTGCCCACCTCCGAGCGCTACGACGTGGTCTCGACGGACGGCCGATCCGCCGACCTCGCGCCACGTCCCGGCGCGGACGCGGCAGCGATCCTCCGCGAGCTGGTGACCGCGGGTGTGGCCGTGACCAGCTTCACGACCGAACGGACCTCTCTCGAGGAGATCTTCATCCGGGTGTACGGCGACCAGCACGAGCTCGCGGAGGCCTGACCATGTCGCAGCACAACCTCCGCACCGTCGTCGCCTTCGAGTTCCTCCGCGTCGTGACCAAGCGGCGCTTCTGGGTGGCATCCCTGGCAGTCCCGCTCGCGGTGGCGGTGCTGTTCACGGTCGTCCTCCTCAGCAACCAGAGCACCGACCAGACCAGCCAGGCCCAGAAGAACGCGCAGTTCTCCTTCACGTACACCGACGCGTCCGGCCTCGTCACCGACGCCGTCGCCGCCGAGTTCGGTGGGACGAAGGCCTCCGACGGGCCCCAGGCGATCGCCGACGTCAAGGCCGGCACGGTGCAGGCGTACTTCGCCTTCCCGGCGAACCCCGCGACTGAACCCGTCCACGTCTACGGCGTGGACTCCGGCGTGTTCGGGAACGGCAAGTACAGCGCTGTCGCGCGGCAGATCCTCGTCACGGCCGCCCAGCAGAAGATCGGGTCGCCGGAGCTCAGCGCGGTGGCGCAGGGCAACGTGTCCATGACCGAGGAGATGTACAAGGCGGGTCAGCTGACGAGCGGCCTGAACGGCGTCATCCCTCCGCTGCTCTTCCTGCTGATCTTCTACGTCAGCATCATCCTGCTCGGGAACCAGATGCTGAACAGCACGCTCGAGGAGAAGGAGAACCGGGTCACCGAGATGATCCTCACGACGATGAACCCGACGACGCTGATCGTCGGGAAGGTCGTCTCGCTGTTCCTGGTCGGCGTGGTCCAGATGGCCACGTTCGCGGTGCCCGTCGTCGTCGGCTACCTGTTCTTCCGGCAGAACCTCAACCTCCCGAACCTCGACCTGTCCCACCTGAGCCTCGAGCCGCAGGCGATGATCGTCGGATTCCTGCTCCTGGTGGGCGGCTTCCTCCTGTTCACCGGCACCCTCGTCGCGATCGGCGCGGTGGTCCCGACGGTCAAGGAGGCCGGAGCGTTCTTCGGCCCGATGATGATCATGATCTTCATCCCGTTCTACGTGGTGAGCCTGATCGTGAGCGACCCGCACGCGGTGATCGTGCAGGTGCTGACCTACTTCCCGTACACGGCTCCCGTCACGGCGATGCTGCGGAACGGGCTCGGCTCGCTCTCGTTGCTCGAGTCGTGCATCGTGCTCGTCGAGGTGTTCGGGCTCGGGTACCTCGCGCTCCGGGTGGCCGTGCGACTGTTCCGGTACGGCTCGATCTCGTACTCCTCGAAGCTGTCGGTGCGCACGGCGCTTCGTCGCGAGGGCACCGTCTGACCCCTGCGCGCGATCGGCGCCCGGCGCGTCGGGTCAGCCGCGCGGCTCGGTCCCCAGCAGTGTGGTGCTCGACGCCGCGCCCCCCAGCGCCGTCAGCGTCGACCGGAGCCGCGCCGGCAGGCCGGCCACGACGTTGTCGTACGAGTCCTCGATGAGCTCCTCGACGAACGCCCTGTCCGCCTGAGAGGCGAGCTCCACGGAGACCCAGTGCCGCTTGTTCATGTGGTACCCCGGGCGGACGATCGCGCGCGTCTCGATGAGCAGTGGCACCTCGTCCGGCTCGGCCTTGAGGTTGACGATCATGTGCTCGCTCAGCCGTGGGTTGTGCAGCAGCAGGGCGAACATCTTGCCGCTGACCCGGAAGACCTCGCTGTCGGGACCGAAGGGCTGGTCGACGGTCGCACCGGGCAGGGCGAGGCAGGTCGCCCTGCACCATAGCGCCGCATCCTCCGACGGTCGCGTCATCGGATGGCCAGGTCGGACGGGTCGGTGTTCGCCCCGCACAGCACGACGGCGACCCGCCCGCCCGGGCGCGGGACGTAGGCGCCGGAGAGCAGCGCCGCGAGCGCGGTGGCGCCGCCCGGCTCGACCACCAGCCGGTGGTCGTCCCAGAGTCGCTGCCGGGCGCTCGCGATCGCCTCGTCGGACACCAGGACGGACGTGGTCGGTGAGGTGACGGCGAGGTCGTAGGCCATCTGGGAGGCGCGTCGGCCGCCGAGAGAATCGGCGGCGATCGAGTCGGCCGGGACGTCGACGGGGCCGCCGTGCTCGATCGCGGCGTGCAGGGCCCGGCAGCCGGTCGGCCCGACGGCGACCACCGCGACGCCGGCGTTCCCTCCCGACGCGATCACGATTCCGGCGTCAGGCATCGTGCCTGCTGCGAGGTGGTACGCGGCGAGGTTGGCCGCTCCGCGGGCCTTGAACGTGCCGGTGTGCTGCACCATCTCGAGCGCGAGCACCAGCTCGAAGGAACCGGCCGTGCCGGTTTCGTCGTGGCCGACTGCGCCGGTTTCGTCGTGGCCGACAGTGACCGCGTGGGCGTCGATCGCGATCGGCTCGACGTGGGCGAGGGTGACCTGCCGGACCCGTCCGGCGATCCGGGCCGCCGCAGCGGTCACGTCGCCCGGTCCGATCGTCCCGCGGCGGGATGTGGCCTGGTCCATGGGCTCGGGCTCGCTCTCGGGATGGGCGCGTGGTCGGGGTCGTCGGGGATCGGACGGCCCGTCTGCGACGATACCGAGCCGCGCGCGGTCGTTGTGTCCGGGACTCTTGCGTCACACATTTGGTAAGCAGTAACTTACCGAATGTGCTCGCCACTCCCATGCCCGCCCTCGAGGCGCTCGCGGACCCGACCCGCCGCTCGATCTTCGAGCTGCTCGGCGACGGCCCGCGATGCGTCGTGGACATCGCGCGGGACGTCCCGGTCAGTCGACCCGCCGTCTCGCAACACCTCAAGGTGCTCAAGGAGGCCGGACTGGTGCACGTGCGCAGCGAGGGCACGCGCCGCACCTATGGCATCGACCCGTCGGGGGTCGCGGCTGCTCGCGACTACTTCGACCGGTTCTGGACCGATGCCCTCGCGGCCTGCGCCCGCGCCGCAGACGCACTCGAGGAGGACTCATGACTCCGCAGGTCAGCAAGCAGACTCACCACGCCACCGGCGCGCCGCCGGTCGACGACCCGACCGTCGTCCGCACCCGCGTCGAGGTGTCCGCCCCGCCCGAGCGTGCGTTCGCGGTGTTCACCGCCGGGATCGACACGTGGTGGAACCGCAGTCATCACCTGCTCGACGGGGAGCTCAAGGAGGTCGGCGTCGACCCGTTCGTCGGCGGGCGGATGTGGGAGGAGAACGACGTCGGCGAGACCTGCACCTGGGGCCGCGTGCTCACCTGGGACCCACCGCGGGAGTTCGCGTTCTCGTGGCTGATCGGTCCCGACTGGGCGGTGCCGGGCCCTGAGGCGGCCGGCAGTCGCGTCACGGTCACGTTCACCCCGTCCCCGACCGGCACGATCATCACCCTGGTGCACGACCTGATCGAGGCGCATGGACTCGGGTGGGAGGCGGTCCGGGATGGCGTCGGGTCCGACGGTGGTTGGCCGGGACTCGTGCGGCTGCTTGCCGCGGTCCTCTGAGGCGACCTCTGCTCGAGCCGGATCGGCGCGCGCGCCCTCGGGTACCGATCCGTGAGCCGGCCGACTGGACCAGCGCGCGATTTCGCCCTGCCGCCGGACCGCCCCAGGCGGCGCCTAGGACGTAAGGCCTGGACCGGGGCCTCGGTTGCCGTCGACGCTCAGGGAGCGCCGGTCCCGTACCGTGCCGATCGCGAACGCATGACAGGAGGCGCGTGACCGCTGCCGAGGCCATGGGCACCGCACCGCTCGCCGAGGTCCTGGACCTCCTCACGGAGCGCATCGTCCGGTACCGCATCGACGACCTCACGGTCTTGTACTGCAACAAGGCGTGGGCCGTGTCGAACGGTGGGGAGCCGGAGGACTTCCTCGGGCTCCCGCTTGACTCCCTGCTCACGGCAGGTGAACGGGAAGGCCTGTTCCGTCAGCTGGGCCGTCTCGGCCCGGACACCCCGTTCCTCAAGGACAACATGACGCGGGTCGGCGCGAACCGCTGGACCGAGTGGACCGACCTGTACCTCCCTGGCCCGGACGGCGCGCACGTGCTCGCCGTGGGACGCGACGTGACCGAGCGACGCGAGGCGGAGCTCCGGCTCGCCGCGAGCGAGGAGCGCTACCGCGGCCTCGCCCTGCGCGACGAGCTCACCGGCCTGGCGAACCGACGTCTGCTGGACGAGCTGCTCACCACCGCGCTGGCCCGGACCCGCCGGTCCGCGACCTGCCTGGTGGTCTCCTACCTGGATCTCGACGGCTTCAAGCCGATCAACGACCGACACGGCCACGCCGTCGGGGACGCGGTGCTCGAGGAGGTCGGCCGACGGCTGCATGCCACCGTCCGGGACGCGGACGTGATCGCGCGGGTGGGCGGCGACGAGTTCGTCGTGGTCCAGGAGTGCCAGCCGGTGCAGGCCGGTCGGACCGTCGCCCGACTCCGCACGCTGATGGTCGAGCCGATCGTGCTCGCCGACGTGACGATTCGCTGCGGGGTGAGCGTCGGGTCGATCATCGCGGAGCCGGGGCAGGACGCCGCGGCGCTGGTCGCGGCCGCCGACGCCGCGATGTACGCCGTGAAGCGCAGCCACGGCAGCGTGCGTACCGCGCCCCACAGGTGACGGATCGACCCCTGACGGATCAGTCCTTGCCCGGGTGCGTGAGCTCGACCACCCGGGCGCCGAACCACTCGGCCTCCGCACGGTCGTGGGTGATCAGGAGCGTCGTCCGACCGGCGCAGCGCTCCCGGACGTGACTCATCAGTGCGACCTTCGCGTCGACGTCGAGTCCGGTGAACGGCTCGTCGAGGACGACGACGTCCGCGCGCACGATCAGTGCGCGGACGATCGCCACCCGTCGGCGCTGCCCGCCGGAGAGCTCGCGGACCGGCTTCGCCAGGGACTCGTCGTCGAGACCGACCTGATGGAGCTCGTCGACCACGTCGGACGCAGGCGTCGCGCGATCCAGCACAAGGCGCACGTTGCCGACCGCTGTCAGCTGCTCGCACAGGCGGTCCTCCTGGAACACCGCCGCGCGGCGCCGCCCCTCGAGCCCGACGATCGCGCCGCCGTCGGGGCGCTCCAACCCCAGCAGCAACCGTCCGAGCGTCGTCTTCCCGGACCCGTTCGGCCCCATCACTGCGGTGAGCGCACCCGGGGCCAGGTCGAGGTCGAACCCGTCGAGCACGACCTCGTCCCCGAACCGCTTGGTGACCCCACGGAGCGTGATCATGACGCGGGTCCGTTCGCGAGCCGGGCCTGCGCGCGGGCGAGCACGGCGAGCGCGAACCGCTCGAAGGCGAAGCTGAGCGCGATGATGACGACGGTCCAGGCGAACAGGTCCGCGGTGCTGAGGAAGATCTTCGCCTGGTAGAGCCGTTCGCCGATGCTTCCCCTCGGCAGGCCGATGACCTCCGCGGCGATGCCGCTCTTCCAGGCGAGGCCGATGCCGATCTTGCACGCGGCGATGAAGAACGGCAGGACGGCCGGGACGTCGATCGCCGACAGGCGGCGAAGCAGGGGAATCCCGAACACGGTCGAGACCTCGAGCAACGACCGGTCGCGGTGACGGATGCCGTCGAGCACGTTGGTGTAGATGACGGGCACGACCATCGTGAAGCTGATGATCGTCGCCAACCGACTGCTGTCGGCCCACATGAGCACCAGGATGATGAAGCTGACCACCGGCGTGCTGCGGATCGCCGCGATCACCGGGGTCGCGAGGGCATCGACGATCCGGGAGGCCGCCGCGAGGGCTGCGCCGAGGACGCCGACCACCGCCGCCAGCAGGAAGCCGGCCACGATGCGGGCGAACGAGTACCAGACGGTGCTCCAGAAGTCGCCCGTCACGACGAGCTCGGTCAACCGGACGAGCACGGCTCCGGGCGACACGAGCAGGAGGTCCTGGTGGACGGTGATCGTCGCGACCTGCCACACACCCAACCAGAAGCCGAGAACCAGCAGCGGGCGCGCGACCTTCCGCCACCCGCTGCCGGCCGCCGCCTCAGCGGCTGTAGTAGAAGTCGTCACCCGGCATGCTCCCACCGACCGACGCGGGGTCGGCCGTGAAGAGCACCTTCAGGTAGCCGTTGAGCGTGCTCGTGAGCTGGCTGCCCTCGATGTCCGTGATGTGGCACGCCGGGATCGCGGTCTCGGCGATGGCCGCCGTGGGGACGATCCCCGCCGCGGCGATCAACGGGGCTGCCTTCGCCGGCTCGGCGTTCGTGAACGTGGTCGACGCCTTGTAGTCGGTCAGGAAGTCGTTGAAAGCCGCCTGGTGCGCCGTGGCGAAGGCGGTACGGACGGCGACGACGCCGGTGACCATCTGGGAGTCCGGCGTCACCTTGGCCCACTCGTCGGTCAGGCTCAGCGCGGTGCGGATCGCGGGGTTCTTCGACTTCAGGACCGTCACGTATGGCTGGGGGAGCACGCCGATCGCGTTCGGCTTCGTCGCGAGCGTCGCCGCCAGCTCGGTGGCCTCGCTCGTGAACTGGACATTGACGTCCTTGGCGGGGTCGATGCCGTTCTTCTCGAGCAGGTAGTCGAGGACGTACTCCGGCGAGGCGCCCTTGCCGGTGCTGTAGATCGTCTTCCCCTTGAGGTCGGCGACGCTGTGGATGGTGTTGCCCGCCTCGACGACCTCGAGCATGCCGAGCGTGTTGATCGCGGCGACCTCGAGCTGTGACCCGCTCGCGGTCTTGGTCTTGTTGTAGAGCACGCTCGCGAGGTTGGCCGGGAGCAGGGCGACGTCGACCTCGCCCTTGGCGATCAAGGGCACGATCTCGTCCGGTGTGCCGTACATCGTCACCTGGTAGTCCTGCTTGCCCTTGCCGGCCTTGGCGTCGCTCATCAGCTTGACCAGGCCCATCGTCGTCGGGCCCTTGAGGGAGGCGATCCGGATGGTCGTCCGCGCGGCGGGCGTCTCGGCGACGGAGGCCGACGGTGTCGATGCCGCCGACGGCGAGATGCTGCTGCAGCCGGACACGAGGGCGGCCATCAGCATCACGCCGGTGAGCGCGCTGGCGAGTCGCTTCATGGGGGTCGTACCTTTCGTCGGAGAGCGCTGGTCGGCGGTGCGCACCAGGCGTCGGAGAGCTAGTCCCGGAACGGGGCGTAGCTCGTGTGGAGCAGGTGGTGGGCGGTCTCCGAGTTGGGTTCGCCGTAGAACTCGTCGTACAACCGCAGCACGTCGGGGTTCTCCTGGGACTTGCGGAACCGGGAGGTGCGGTCGATGTTCACGAGCACCTTCTGGCGTGCCGCCATCTCGCCGACCTTGTCCGGGACCGGGTGCCCCGCGCCGTTGATGCAGCCGCCGGGGCAGGCCATGACCTCGACCAGGTCGTAGCCGACGTCTTCGCCGGCCACGATGCGCTTGACCAGGGGCTCGATGTTGTTGAGCCCCGAGACCACGGCGACGCGCACGGTCGTGCCGCCCGCGGTGACCGTCGCCTCCTTGAACCCGTCGAACCCGCGGACCTCGTGGAAGTCGAGCTGGTCGACCAGCGGCTCGCCGGTGAGCTTCTCGACGGCCATGCGCAGCGACGCCTCCGCGACGCCGCCCGAGGCGCCGAAGAGCACGCCCGCGCCGCTGACCCGCGAGTACGGCGCGTCGAACGCACCCGGCGTGACGTCCTGCGGCTCGAGACGGAGCATCTGGATCATCTCGAGGAACTCCGTGGTCGTCAGCACCGAGTCGACGTCGCGGATGCCCTCGGGGGCGAACTCGGGGCGGGCCGCCTCGTACTTCTTGGCGAGGCACGGCACGATCGACACCACGTAGAGGTCGTCGAGGCTGACGCCTGCCTGCTGGGCGAAGTGGTTCTTCACGGTGGCGCCCATCATCTGCTGCGGTGACTTGCAGCTCGACAGGTGCGGGATCATCTCCGGGTACCGGCGTTCGACGAGGTTGACCCAGCCCGGGCAGCACGAGGTGAAGTGCGGCAGGACCCCGCCGCTCGTCACGCGCCCGAGGAACTCGGTGGTCTCCTCCATGATCGTGAGGTCGGCCGCGAAGCTGAAGTCGAAGACCTTGTCGAAGCCCACCCCGCGCATCAGGCCCGCGATGAACGCCGAGGCCTCCTCGAACGGGATGTCGTACTCGTCGGCGATCACGCTGCGCACCGCGGGTGCGACGAACCCGACCACGACCTTCGTCGGGTCGTTGATCGCGGTGAACACGTCGCCGCGCTCACGCACGTAGTCGAGGGCGCCGCACGGGCACGCCCGCACGCACTGCCCGCACGAGACGCAGTCCGTCATGTCCAACGGTTCGCCGTTGTGGGTACCGACCGTCAGCCGGCCCTCGTGGAACTGGAACGCCAGCACCCCCGGGCCCTCGACCTCGGCGCACGCCGCGACGCAGCGCCCGCAGGAGATGCACTTGTTGTTGTCCCGGATGATGAACGGGTGGTCCCGCACGATCGGGGAGAACGGCCGGATGTGCAGCGGCGTCGCGAACTCGACGCCGTGGGCGGTCGCCTCCTCACGCAGCGAGCAGTCGTTCTGCTTGGCGCACCCGCACTTGAGGCAGCGTGCCGCCTCGGCCCGCGCCTCCTCCTCGGTCAGACCGGACTCGACCTCGACGAAGCTGTGGATGCGGTCCGCGGGCTCGAGCTCACCGAGGTGCGCGCGGGTGAGCCGGGGGATGCTCTCGAACTCGTCGCGCGGAAGGTCCTCGAGCGACCCGCGGCTGCAGCTGAAGTCCTCCTGGCTCGGACGGACGTAGCCCCGCATGACGAACTCGTCGATCGCCGCGGCGGCGCGGCGTCCGGCCGCCACGGCCTGGATCACGGTGGCCGGCCCGGTCACGCAGTCGCCACCCGCGAAGATCTTGGTCTCCGACGACTGCATCGTGTTGCCGTCGATGTCGATGTCGCCCCACTTGTTGAGGCGCACCGGGAGGTCGTTGTAGAGGAAGCCGGTGTCGGTGCTCTGCCCGATCGCTCCGATGATGGTGTCGCACTCGATGACGAAGTCGCTGCCGTCGACGGGCAACGGGCGGCGACGACCGGAGCGGTCCGGCTCGCCCAGCTCCATCCGCAGGCAGTGCAGCTTCTTGACGCCGCCCTCGGTCGAGATCCGCTCCGGTGAGGTGAGGAACACCATCTCGATGCCCTCGCGCAGCGCCTCCTCCACCTCGATCGCCTGGGCGGGCATCTCGTCGCGGGTGCGCCGGTACACGAGCTTGACGTGCTCGGCGCCCTTGCGCAGCGCGGTGCGGGCGCAGTCGATCGCGGTGTTGCCGCCACCGATCACGAGGACCGTCTTGCCGAGCGGGATCTCGATCTCCTTGTAGACCTGCTCGAGGTACTGGATGCCGAGCCAGACGCCCTCGGAGTCCTCGCCGTCGATTCGCAGCGGTGACGCGCGCCACGAGCCGATCGCCAGGTAGACCGCGTCGAAGTCCCGCTTGAGGTCCTCGAGGTTGATGTGCGTGCCGAGCGCCTTGCGGGTGATGATCTTGACGCCCAGCGACTCGATGAGGGCGATCTCCTTGTCGAGAGTCGCCTTCGGGAGCCGGTACTCGGGGATGCCGTAGCGCATCATCCCGCCCGGCCAGCTCCGCCGTTCGAACACCGTGACGTCGTGACCCGCGATCGCGGCGTAGTACGCCGCCGACAGGCCCGACGGCCCGGCGCCGACGATGGCCAGGCGCTTGCCGGACGGCTCGGCCACACGAGGGACCCACGGCTCGTCGCGCGCCATGTCCCAGTCGGCCGCGAAGCGCTTGACGTAGTTGATCGCGACGGGCTCGTCGGCCAGGCTGCGGCGGCACTCGGACTCGCACGGGTGGGGGCAGACCCGACCGCACACCGACGGGAAGGGGTTGCGGTCCTTGATCACGCGGACCGCAGCCTCGTAGTTGCCGTCGGCGACATGGCTCAGGTACGTCTGGATGTCGATATTGGCCGGGCAGGTCTGCACGCACGGGGCGACGCAGTCGGCGTTGTGGTCGCACAGGAGCTGCTGGAGCCGCACCTTGCGGTACGCCTCGAGCCGGGGGGTGTGGGTCTGGATGACCATGCCGGCGTGCACCGGCGTCAGGCAGGCCTTCACGTCGCGCGGTGCGTCCGTGCCGACCTCGACGACGCACAGCCCGCAGCTCCCGTTCGAACGGGTGAGGCGGATGTCGTGGCAGAGCGACGGGACGTCGATGCCCTCCTTCAGCAGGGCATCCAGGATCGTCAGGCCGTCGAAGACCTGGATCTCACGGTTGTTCACCGTGATGGTGAGCCGGTCGCTCTCCGAGAGCTCGCGCACGTTCGGACCTCCGTCGATGTGGTCTCAGTCGCAGCGACGAACGAACACGTGTCCTACCGCCCCCTGGGCAACCAGGAGGTCCGTGCCGACGCTGGCTGGTAGCAACGGTATTGGCACGATCATGGTCGGAGCCTTGGACTTCCGACCTAGGCGAGGTGCGGATTTTACCCGGGACATGCCAGGTCGTCAGGCCGCGGTGAGCACCTGCAGCGCTCTGAGCGTGATCCAGCGGCTCGGTTCACCCTTGACCTCGATCGGCACGAGGAAACGGTCGTTGAAGGTGCTCTCGAGCGTCCATCGACCGTGTGCGTCGGCCTTGCGGGCGACGATCTCCAGCGCCTCCTGCATGCGCTCGTCGTGGTATCCCACAGACGTCAGGATCCCCAGGATCTCGAGGACGTCGCTCTGGTACATGAGGGGGAAGCCGAGGCGCAGCCATCCGGGCTTGGCGATCGTCGCGAGATCGTGGCTGCGCTTGTGGACATGATGCCGCAGCAGGAACTCGGCTCCGTCGGCGAGCGTGCGCTCGACCTCGGGCGAGCGCCGTTCCGGCGGGATCGCGGCCAGCGCCTTGAGGGCCTTGACCGCGCCCATGTGGCATGTCTGGCGCCCCCAGCAGATCTCGAACCTGTCGTACGGCCAGCCGGTCGGTGCGTCGGCGTCGCCGTCGTCGAACCGCTGGTACGTCGTGATCCAGTCGATGGCGTGCTGCACGCGTGGGTCGTCGAGCATGCCCAGTCGGATGAGGCTCCGCACCATGTTGCCGGACAGGCAGGGGATGACCGAGCTGTGCAGCCCGCCGCCGGATCGCTTGGCACGGTCGATCGCAAACCCGCCCGACTCGGGGGTCCTGTGCGTCGCGCAGGATCGCCTCGCACCCGGCACTCACGCGCTGGTCCGTGCCGTGGGCACCGAGAGACGCGAGGATGACCAGCTGCCAGACCGTGCCGCGGTACTTGGCCGTGTAGAAGCGGTCACGACCCTCCCAGTGGCCGTCGCTCAGCTGCGCCGTGAGGATCCGGGGCACCATGCCCCCGGTCATGATCGCGTCTTTCGCCGCGAGGGTCTCCGGAGCGTCAGCCGGCACCCGGGGGAGGTGCAGACGTCGCGTACGGAGTGACGAAGGCGTCAGCCCGCGCTTGTGGCCGAGGGTGCCGCCTGGGCCTGGTCACCGCCGGGGGCAGTGGGTGGCGTGTGGTTCTTGTCGCCGCTCGGCGCGGTCGGGGTCTCGTTGCCGGTGATGGTGAACGAGGCATCCATCCGGACGATCAGAGGCTGTCCGTCGGTGGTGGTCAGGTGGGCCTCGTAGACGCCCGCGCTGTCGGTCTCCACGCGCCGGATCGTCGCACCGGGGTACTTCGCCAGCGCGGCGGCGGAGGCCTTCTCCGCGTCGGTGCCGGTGAGCAGGTGCTCGCCGGAGCGGACGCTCGTGCTCTCGGCGACCGTGCCGCGGGGTGCGGCCGTGGCCGCGTCGGGTGCGGGTGTCCCCGCGTCTGTCGTGCTCGTGGTGCTGGGGGTGTCGTCTGCGTCGTTGGCCGCCATGGTGGTGGCCATGATGCCGCCGCCGGCCAGTGCGCCGACGAGGGCGACACCGGCGATGCGCTTGCGAAGACGGGACGCTGTGATGCTCGTGCGTTCTCCTGAGGTTGGTCCGGTTGAACGTGCTCCCTCTGGGTTGCGGCGAACCTGGATACCAGGGGGGGTATCCGATGTGCGCGGCATGTGAGATGGACAGCAGTGTCCGTGTGCCCGTCCGGTACAGCCTTCCGGCCTCGCACCGGTCGGGCGCAAGCAGACGCGACCGGCGTCAGCGCTCCGAGCGAGGACCCGTCAGAGAGGTGCGTCGGCGACTCGCCGCCGCCTCCGAGCGGCGAGTGCCCGCACGAGAAGGACGTTGACGAACGCCCCGGCGGTCAGCAGGAGAACCCCGAGAACAGGGGTCGTGATCGTGAACCAGGTCGCCGGGTCCCCGGTCGTGACGGCGGAGATCACGTGTCCACCGGCGTCGACCGACCCGTTTCCCGAGCTGCTCGACGGGTTGGCGCCGGGAATCAGCGCGAGCAAGCCGTAGACCACGTAGTAGCCAGGAAGAGTCACGATGCTGGCCGGGAGGGAGATCGCGGCGGCGAGCAGCGTCGGCCAGGCCGTGTGACCGACGAGCCCCAGCGTGGCGCCGAGAGCCACGGCTGCGACGTAGGTCGCAGATCTCCAGGTCATGCGGATCGATGGCATGTGTGATCCCCCCTCGGTCCACGATGGCCGGGAGAGCGTCCGACGTCAACGGTCCCGTGGTTCTCCGCGAGGTGCCTCGTCGGTGGTGGCCGTGCCCCTGTCCGAGAACCTGTGCCCCTACTCCGCCGGTTCCGTCGCGAGCGCGTCCATGATCGGCTGCAGCTCGAGCCACCACGGGTCGATGGGCCGACGGAACTCCATGTCGACGAGGTCCGGCATCGTCTTCAAGGGCACCGTGGACAGGGCGCCGTCCGTCAGCGCGACGAAGCCCCACTCGCGCTTGTCGGCGACGATCTGGCCCGAGAGCCAGTCCACGCAGTAGGCGGCGAGGCGGGTCGCGTGGACGCGGTCGTACGGCGACGGGTTGCCGCCCTGCTGCAGGTGGCCCAGGACCATCGGGCGCACGTCGAACGCACCGCCCGACTCCTCCGCGAACAGCTGGCACAGGAACTCGGTGCTGTACCCGACGCTCGCGGCCTCGTTGCGGATCGCGAGGTGGAACCGCCGGCCGGCCGCGAAGCTCGCCACCATCTCCGCGACATCGGTCGTGAGATCGGCCAGGTGGACGCCGTTCTCGTGCAGGTAGACGCGCTCCGCACCGACGGACATCGCGCCCATGAACGCGAGGTAGCCGCAGTAGCGCCCCATCACCTCGACCACGAAGCACCGGCGCGACGCCATCGCCGACTGCTTCAACCGGTCGACGGCGCTGACGATCTCGCCGAGCGCCGTGTCGGTGCCGATGGTCATCTCCGACCCGGGCAGGTTGTTGTCGATCGTGGTGGGCAGGCAGATGACGGGTATCTGGAACCCGGGGTAGCGGTCCCGCTCCTGCAGCATCCGGTAGGTGGCCTCGTAGGCGCTGTGACCGCCGATCACGAGCAGCGCCTCGATGCCGTGGTTCTCGAGCGCGCGGCTCACGGCGTAGTACTGCTCGACGCTCGGCACCGCCCGGCTGGTGCCGAGCTCAGCACCGCCGACGCCGACCCAGCCCTCGACGTCGCCCCAGGTCAGCTCGCTGACGTGGCCGTCGATGAGGCCCTGGAAGCTGCCCTGCACCCCCAGCATCGTGTGCCCGCGTGAGAGACCGAAGCGCACCGCGGCACGCACGGCGGTGTTCATGCCCGGTGCCAGTCCGCCGGCGTGCAGGATCGCGATCCGCGAGCCGGGCGGGACGTCCGTCGGGGCCACCTGGGCGATGCCCTGGAACACCCGCACCATCTCGGTGAACGACGAGCCGCGTGCGGCCATCGCGCCCTCGTAGTCGCCGGTGTCGATCAGCCGGGGGATCTCCCGGGTGCGCTCGACGGCCTCCATGAGCGGGGTCCGGTGCACGCGGTTGTTGTGGATGCCGATCAGCTGGGGCTCGGCGTCCGGCCCGGCGTTGACGACCTCCATCGCGGCGGCGTGGCCCACGAGGGTCGGCATCCACCGGTCGAACGCGCTGGGAGTGCCACCGCGCTGCACGTGGCCGAGGATCGTGACCCGGGTGTCCTCGCCGAGGCGGGCCTCGAGCAGGTCCCGCACGCCCTGGCTCGTGATCGGCTGTCCGGAACGGTCCCGGGCGCCCTCGGCGACGACGACGATGCTGTCGCGGCGACCGGCCGAACGGCCCGCGCGCAACCGGGCGCACATGTCGTCCTCCCAGCCGTCGGCGGGCGGGTTCTCCGGGATGAGCACGTAGTCGGCGCCGCCCGCGATCGCGCTCATCAGCGCGAGGTAGCCGCAGTGCCGTCCCATGACCTCGACCACGAACGACCGTTGGTGGCTCGCCGCCGTGCTCGCGAGGGCGTCGATCGCCTCGACGATCCGGTGCAGGGCCGTGTCGGCGCCCACCGTCATGTCGGTGCCGACCATGTCGTTGTCGATCGACCCGACGACGCCCGCGATCATGAGATGGGTGTGCCGCTCGGCCTGCTCTGCGGTGATCTCGCCCTGCTCGGCCAGCTCGTCGAGCAGCCCGGTCCATTCGCTGCGGAACAGGTCCGCACCGGACAGAGAGCCGTCGCCGCCGATCACGACGATCCGGTCGATGCCGAGCTGCACGAGGTTGCGCGCCGCGCGGAGCCGGCCTTCCCGGCGGCGGAAGTCGGCCGAGCGGGCTGTCCCGATCACGGTCCCGCCGCGATGCAGGATCGAGCCGACCGAACCCCAGTCGGCCTTCTTGATCCGGTCGCCGCCGTCCACCAGGCCCTGGAGTCCCTCGTAGACCGCATAGACGTCGGCCCCGGCGCCGATGGCGGTGCGCACCACGGCGCGGACCACGGCGTTCATGCCCTGGGCGTCACCACCGGAGGTGAGCACGGCGATGGCGGTCCTCGGGCGCATGGTCCCGTCGTCGGCGGGCGCTGCACTGCCCATGTCTGATCCCTTGTTCGCGGCGGTGAGGGTCTCGCAGCAGCCTAGGGCGCGCCGGGCCAACTAACCTGGGTCGCATGGTCCTTCTCTCCTTCGCCGGACGCACGCCCGAGGTGCACGAGACCGCGTGGATCGCGGAGAACGCCTCGCTGATCGGAAAGGTGCGCGTGCACCCCGACGCGAGCGTGTGGTTCGGCGCGGTGCTGCGCGGCGACATCGACGAGATCGAGCTCGGTGCCGGGTCGAACCTGCAGGACAACGTCGTCGTCCACACCGAGCAGGGCTCCCCGGCGATAGTCGGCAGCGGCGTGAGCGTCGGTCACGGAGCCGTGGTGCACGGCTGCACGATCGAGGACGGCTGCCTGATCGGGATGAATGCGACCGTGCTGACAGGTGCCGTCGTCGGGCGCGACTCGTTGGTGGCTGCCGGTTCGGTCGTCCTCGAGGGGGCCGTGATCCCGCCGCGGTCGCTGGTGGCCGGGGTGCCCGGCAAGGTGCGTCGCGAGCTCACGGACGAGGAGATCGCGGCGCTGCACGGCAACGCGTCGCGGTACGTCACGCGCGCGGCGGTCTACCGCGCGGAGGGCTGAGCGCGACCGACGACGCAGGTACCGGGCGCCGCGACCCAGCCGCTCAGCCGCACTCGTCGCAGATGCCGGTCGCCGGGAGGGTCATCGAGCACGTCGGGCAGATCGCGACCGGGGCCTCGCGGGAGGCGACGGATCGCACCGCGGGAGTCCGTGGGGTGCGCGCGGCGCGGGAGGCGCGCACGGGCGTCGCGCGTGCCACGGACGCGGGTTCGGACACCTCGAACCCGCGCTTGCGCAGGATCGCGACGGCGCCCTGCATGCCGCTGCTGACCTCGTCCGACGTGGCGAGCCTCCCGGTGGCGAACCGGTGGGCGACCCCGAGGACCGCCGTCGCGTCGTAGCTGCGACCCTCGTGGACGAGCGTGTACTCGCGAGACGGCGTGAAGCCGTAGACCTCGAGGAACTCGTCACGGCCGCGGGCGTCGTACTCGGCGAGCGCCTGAAGGACGTGCAGTCTTGTCACAGAGGAGAACGTGGCCACAACGACTGAGCGTACGACGCGCGGCAATGTCGTACGGTCGCCCGAGGGCCCGGCTCCACACAGAGCGGCGCAACCACGGATCGGAGAGTTCATGACAGCGACGAGCAGCCCGGACGGCGAGGCAGCGTCAGCGAGCATCACCGCGCGGATCCACGAGCTCGGGGACTGGCGAGGGGAGACCCTCGCGCGCGTCCGCGCCCTCATCCACGAGGCGGACCCCGACGTCCAGGAGGAGTGGAAGTGGGTCAAGGCGTCCAACCCCGGCACCCCGGTCTGGTCCCACGACGGCGGCGTCTGCACGGGGGAGACGTACGCGCAGGTCGTGAAGCTCACGTTCTTCCGCGGCGCCTCTCTTGACGACCCGGGGCAGCTCTTCAACGCCAGCCTGGGAGGCGGCACCCGGCGCGCGATCGACCTGCGCGAGGGGCAGGCGATCGACGAGGACGCGTTCCGGGACCTTGTCCGCGCCGCGGTGGCGGCCAATGCCGAGGTGATCGCTCAACGGGCAGCCAAGAAGCGCTCGTGACCGAGCCTCGCGCCGGAGCGGAGGATCCGACGGGCACCGCGAGCGTGATCGGCGGCGGCCCGGCCGGGTTGATCGCCGCCGAGGTGCTGGCGCGGGCCGGTGTGTCCGTGACGGTGTACGACCGCATGCCGTCGGTGGGCCGCAAGTTCCTGCTCGCCGGCCATGGCGGGTTGAACATCACCCACTCCGAGGGCCGCGACCGTCTGCTGGCACGGTACGGCGCGTCGGCGGATCGGCTAGCGCCGATGCTCGCGGTCTTCGGTCCGCAGGACCTCCGCGAGTGGTGCGCGGGTCTCGGCGAGCCGACCTTCGTCGGGTCGAGCGGGCGGGTGTTCCCGCAGGCGTTCCGGGCGACGCCGCTGTTCCGCGCCTGGTTGGCGCGCCTCGACGAGCTCGGGGCGAGGATCGAGACGCGGCGGCGCTGGGCGGGTTGGGCGGATGGCGGCGGTGCGCTACGTCTCCTCGATGTCGACGGTGTGACGCGTGAGGTCACCGGCGGCGTGGCGGTCTTCGCTCTCGGTGGGGCGTCGTGGCCGCGACTCGGCTCCGACGGCGGCTGGGTCGGCCCGTTCTCCGAGCGCGGTGTGGCAGTCACGCCCCTGCGGCCCGCGAACGTCGGCGTGCACGTCGAGTGGACCGACATGTTCGTGGACCGGTTCGCAGGAACCCCGCTGAAGAACGTCGGGCTGACTGTTCGGGGAGGCCTCGGCCCGCCGGCGCGCGGTGACGCCATCGTGACTCGGACCGGGCTGGAAGGCGGCCCGGTCTACGCGATCGGCGCCGCGATCCGCGCGGCTCTCGATGCCGACCGGACGTGCGTTCTCGACGTCGACCTCCGTCCGGACCTCACCGTCGAGCAGCTCGCCGATCGACTGACGCACCGCCGTCCGAAGGACTCCGGCTCGACCTGGCTGCGCCGCTCGATCGGCCTCGACCCGGTCGCGATCGCGTTGCTGCGGGAGTTACGTGGGAGCACGCTGCCGAGTGACGCCGTGGCGGCGGCCGCCCTGGTCAAGGCGGTGCCGGCGGTGGTGGTCGGGACCATGTCGATCGATCGGGCGATCTCGACCGCGGGCGGCATCGCCTGGTCGGAGGTCGACGAGTCTCTGATGCTGCGGGCGCTCCCGGGCACGTTCGTCGCGGGCGAGATGCTCGACTGGGAGGCACCCACCGGCGGCTACCTCCTGCAGGCCTCGTTCAGCACCGGGGTCGTCGCTGCGCGGGGCGCGCTCGCGTGGCTCACGCGCGCAGTCGGGCGCTGACCCCGACGTGACCGGGCGGCAGGATGGTGCCCGTGACCTCACCCGACTCGCATGACGGCACCGTCGAGCAGCGCTCGCACTCGGCCGCGCGGTCCTTCGGCCGCCACGCTGCCGAGTACGAGCGTGGCAGACCCTCCTACCCGGCGGAGCTGGTCGCATGGCTCGTCCCCGACGGCGCGACGACCGTCGTGGACGTCGGAGCGGGCACCGGCAAGCTCACGGCCGCGCTCGTCGCGCCCGGGCGCACGGTCGTGGCCGTGGATCCCGACGCCCAGATGCTCGCCGCGCTGCGCGGTCGCCTGCCGGGGGTCGAGACCCGTGTAGGAACGGGTGAGTCGCTGCCCCTGACGGATGCGAGCGCGGACGCCGTGACGTTCGGGCAGTCGTGGCACTGGGTCGACCCGACGCGCGGCTCGGCCGAGGCGGCACGCGTCCTGCGGCCCGGCGGTGTGCTCGGGCTCGTCTGGAACATCCGCGACGAGCGCGTCGCCTGGGTCGCCGAGCTCTCCGCGGTGATGCACCACAGTGCGGCTGAACGCCTGGTCAGCGGCGGAGGCCCGCGGGTCGCCGATCCGTGGGGTCCGCCCGAGACGCGCGAGGTCGCCTGGGAGAGCCGGATGAGCGTCGAGGACGTCGTGGCCATGGCGGCGTCGCGGAGCTACGTCATCACCGCGGAGCCGGACCGTCGCGCCCGGATCCTCGACAGGGTGCGAGGCCTCGCCGGCTCCGTCGTCGAGGCCGACGGACTGGTCCGGTTGCCCTACGTGACCTATGCGTACCGCGCGACGGCAGGGTGAGAACGGCCGGGTGACGTCGGCGGGCTGAGAACGGCCGGGCTGATGCGTCCGGTTGAGCTCGACGGGGTGCCGTCGATCGGCGGGATGCCGCTCCTCGGGGTGCGTCGGTGCCTCTGTGCGCTCGGCCCCGGTGCTGGGTACCGTGACCGCGTGACGGAGATTCTGCGCATCGCTGCGACGCTCGAGCCCAGGGGCCCGGCAGGAGCCTTCATCCTGTCCGACGAGCAGGTCGCCGCGCTCGGTGACGGGAAGCGCGCCTTCCCGGTGACCGTGTCGGTGAACGGCACGACCCTGGCGCTGCGGCTCGCTCGCATGGGTGGGGAGAACGTGATCGGCCTGGCCAAGGCCGCGCGGGCTCAGGCCGACGTCCAGATCGGCGCGACGTACGACGTGGCGATCGCCGTCGACATGACCGAACGCGCGGTCGACGTCCCCGAGGACCTCGCCGCAGCGCTCGCGGCCGACCCCGCGCTCCAGGCAGCCTTCGCGGCGCTCGCACCGTCGCGGCGCAAGGAGCTCGCCCGGTGGGTGGCCGACGCGACGCGTGCGGAGAGCCGTGCCGCCCGGGTGGCGAAGGCGCTGGAGACGGTCCGCACGCACCGGACGCGATGAGCGTGGGTCCGCACGGTGCGACGGTCCCGCGACCCTTACCGGGTCGCGGTCAGTGTGCCGGCCCAGGTGCGCGCCGCGGCGAGCTCGCCGTCGACCAGTCCGTCGGCCTTCCCGTGCACCGAGAAGGTGCGCGGTGGGCAGACCCGGACCGCGCCGGCCGCCCGTAGGTGCTTGTCGATCGCCTTCGCCGCCGAGCCCGGCAACCGCGGCGTCACGACCTTGGTGTCGAAGGCGGCGAAGCGCAGTCCCGGCCGGACGACCAGCAGCTCGAGCCACTCACGGACGCCGATCGTCGCCGAGATCACCGGGCTCTGCTCCGTGGCGGCGTCCCGCCGCGTCGAGGCCCTGCTCATCCCGAACGCGTGGACCGGAGCCCCGACGACGAGCAGGTCGACGTCGTCCGGGAGCGTCGGCCCGTCCGCCGCGAGCGCACCCACCT
>MLJW01000283.1_pt1 | contig 32413 bp, 32 predicted proteins | sample 888231 | NCBI WGS metagenome assembly MLJW01 (sample SAMN05788063, study PRJNA343431) | mine drainage metagenome | isolation source: sample collected from the inflow into an acid mine drainage treatment plant... | place: Germany: Lusatia, lignite mining district
CGGCCGGTTGAGTCAGGGCGGGGCCAAGGCCGCCGAAGCGCTGTCGGCGGCGGTGAGCGCCGCGATGCAGCAGCTGGGCATGGGCGGCGGGCGTTTCGAGGTTGCGCTCGAACAGCTCGCCGAGGGCGGCGCCATCGGCCTGGAGAGCGCGAACTTCCTGGTCTCGGCCAATGCCGGCCAGCCGTTGCGGCCGCTGGCCAAGGTGGCCTCGGGCGGCGAGCTGTCGCGCATCGGCCTGGCGATCCAGGTCATCGCCAGCGAGGCGAGCCAGGTACCGACGCTGATCTTCGACGAAGTCGATGTCGGCATCGGCGGGCGCGTTGCCGAGATCGTCGGACGCATGCTGCACGAGCTGGGGCGCAGCCGCCAGGTGCTGTGCGTCACCCACCTGCCGCAGGTGGCGGCGCGCGCCGACTGGCAGTGGTCGGTAGCCAAGGAAGAGCACGATGGTCGGGCGATTTCGCGCGTGACCCGGCTCGGTCCCGCAGAGCGTATCGACGAGCTGGCGCGGATGCTGGGTGGCGTCAAGATCACCGAGACGACGAGGAAGCACGCCGCCGAGCTGCTCGCCGGCGGCTGAGCTCAGCGCGGGTGGGGGGAAGGCTTCCTGTTCGGACAGTCCGGGGTCAGGCAGTCGGCGTAGATGTACAGCGCGTGGTCGCTGATGGCGAAGCCGCGGCTCTTGGCCACCTCTTTTTGCCGCCGTTCGATCTCGGCATCGTAGAATTCCTCGACCCGCCCGCACTGCAAGCAGACCAGATGGTCGTGGTGGCCACCCTCGTTGAGCTCGAACACCGCTTTCCCGGACTCGAAGAAATGCCGCTGCAGCAGGCCAGCCTGCTCGAATTGCGTCAATACCCGATAGACCGTCGCCAGGCCGATGTCGATGTCCTCGCTAATCAGGTGGCGATAGACATCCTCGGCGGTCATATGCCGCGACGTGGTGGTCTGGAACAAGTCGAGAATCTTCAGACGCGGCAAGGTGGCCTTCAGACCAATGCTCTTCAGATCCTGCGGATTGCTCATGGGGTGACCGGCGGACTGGGGACCGGCTTATGATATAGTTTTCGGCGTTCATTTGAAAATTTCGCTCCCGGGTATCCGCACATGAAGCGTTTCATCCTCGTCGCTCTGCCGCTCGTGGCTGCCTGTTCCAGCGCCCCCAACCTGACCTCGCGCCTGACCCCGTATCGCATCGACGTGCGCCAGGGCAATTTCGTCACCCAGGAAATGGTCGCCCAGTTGAAGCCCGGCCAGACCAAGGACCAGGTGCGTTTCATCCTCGGTACGCCCTTGCTCACCGACATCTTCCACGCCGACCGCTGGGATTACGTCTATCGCTTCCAGCCCGGCCATGGCCAGGTCCTGGAGCGCCGCGTCACGGTGTATTTCAAGGACGGCAAGCTCGCGCGCGTCGCCGGCGACGTGGTGGCCGGCGGCCAAGACGTTGCGCCGACTGCGCCCCAGGTCATCGACATCGGGCAGCTTCCCGCCGAGAAACCAGCCAAGCCGCAGGAAACCAAGTAATACCGCCATGGAAAAACTCAGAATCGCCGTCGCCGGCGTCTCCGGCCGCATGGGCCGAACCCTGGTCGAAACGATCGCGCAGGCTGACGACATGGTGCTCGCCGCTGCGCTCGACCAGCCCGGGAGTGCCTATCTCGGCCGCGATGCCGGAGACCTGGTGGGCGCCCCCTGCGGCGTGATCGTCACGAACGACGTCGATGCCGCCTTGGCCGGCGCCGACTGCCTGATCGACTTCACCCGGCCCGAAGGCACGCTGGTGCACCTCGAAGCATGCCGCCGCCGCAGCGTGCATCTGGTGGTCGGCACCACCGGCTTTGCCACCGAGGGCAAGCTCGCCATTCAGGAGGCCGCGCGCGACATCCCCATCGTCTTCGCCCCGAACATGGCGGTCGGCGTCAATCTGGTCTTCCGCCTGATCGATATCGCGGCGCGCGCCTTGGCCTCCGGCTACGACGTCGAGATCATTGAGGCCCATCACCGCCACAAGGTCGACGCACCCTCGGGCACGGCGCTGCGCATGGGCGAGGTGGTGGCCGAGGCCCTCGGCCGCGATCTGGCCGAGTGTGCCAGCTACGGCCGCCAGGGTCATACCGGTCCGCGCGATGCGTCCACCATCGGCTTCAGTACGGTGCGCGGCGGCGACATCGTTGGCGATCACACCGTGCTCTTCGCCGGCACCGGCGAGCGCATCGAGATCACCCACAAGGCCGCCAGCCGAACGCCCTACGCCACCGGTGCGCTGCGCGCGGCGCGCTACATGCGGGGCAGGGTGCGCGGACTGTTCGACATGCAGGACGTGCTCGGTCTGCGCTGATCAGGGATGATTCGCCACCAGTGGAGATACAGTGGACAAGCTGACACGGGAAAATTTCAATCGACTGCCGCTGACCGCCACCGACGGCGCCTGGGGTACCGAACTCATGAAGCTCGGCGGCGCATCCGCCGAGTTGAAAGATCTCTGGAATGTTTCCGCGCCGGACAAGGTGCTGCAGGTTGCGCGTTCCTATGTGAATGCGGGCGCTCGCATCATCCTGACCAACACCTTCTCCTCCAATCGCGTCACCCTGGAGCGGCATCGCGCCAGCGGCCGCTCGGCAGAGTTGTCCCGTGCCGGGGCAGCCATCTCGCGCCAAGCTGCCGCCGACCGGGCCCTGGTCTTCGGATCCATCGGGCCGACGGGAAAACTGGTGTCGTTGAAGCAACTGGACATTGCCGAAGCCGAGGCGGTGTTCGCCGAACAGGCGGCGGCGCTGGCCGCCGGCGGCGCCGATGCCCTAGTGATCGAAACCATGGCCGATCTCGAGGAGGCGAAGGCGGCGCTGAGAGCCTGCCTGCGCGCCTGCGACCTGCCGGTCGGGGTGAGCTTCACCTTCGATTCGGGCAAGGAAAAGAACCGCACCATGATGGGCGTCACTGCGGCCCAGGCATGGAAGGCCGCTCGTGAAGGCGGCGCGAGCTTCGTCGGCGCCAACTGCGGCATAGGCATTGATGCCTACGTCAAGCTTGCGCGCGAACTGGCGCAGTGTGGCAGCGACCTGCCGTTGTGGATCAAGGGCAACGCCGGTCGCCCGGTGATGGCCGCGGACGGCAGCACCCACTACAATGCCGGACCGGAGGACTTCAGCCGCGCGGTGCCGGAACTGGTGGCGGCGGGTGTCCGTTTCATCGGCGGCTGTTGCGGATCGACGCCGGCCCATGTCGCTGCCATCGTCGCCGCCATTGAAAATATCCGGCCATCCGAGTCGGGCGCGTTGAGCGCCGCATCCTAGCGGAGTCGACCAGTCTCGCCGGACTTCGGCGCTCCGGTCCTGTCCGCGTGGAATTTAACCGGCGCGCAATCTCGCCGCCATAAGTCCGTCGCAATGCCCCGTCACGATGCGGGGTGTGAACAGAGAAACCACTTCCGCCCTCACCACCGCGCCCAGACGACTGCGCGTGGCTCTGGTCACCGAGACCTTTCCCCCCGAAGTGAATGGCGTCGCCATGACGCTGGGCCGCCTGACGGCAGGGCTGCGCCGCCGCGGCCACGATGTCGACGTGGTGCGCCCGCGCCAAGGTGCGGATGTCCCCGGCAGCCAAAATGAAATCACGGTGCCTGGCCTGCCCATACCGAACTACCGCGGCCTGCGCTTCGGCCTTCCGGCAAGGGGCTTGCTCCTCCGGCGCTGGACGGAAAATCTGCCGGACATCGTCCATGTCGCCACCGAAGGGCCGCTCGGCGCTTCCGCCGTCGCCGCGGCGCGCAAGCTCGGCCTGCCGGTATCGTCGAGCTTCCACACCAACTTCGACGCCTACTGCCGTCACTACGGTCTGGGCTGGCTGAAGCAGCCGATAGCAGGCTACCTGTGCCGCTTCCACAACCGCTGCGACGTCACTTACGTGCCGACCCGCGCGCTGGTGCGGGAACTTGGCGATTTCGGCTACCGCAATGTCAGCATCCTCTCGCGCGGCGTGGACACCCGGCTCTTCAATCCGGCACGCCGCAGCGCAGCGCTGCGTGCCTCCTGGGGAGCGCAGCCAGACGATCTCGTCGTCGCCTATGTCGGCCGCATCGCCGCAGAAAAGAATCTCAATACCGTGATCGATGCCTTTGCCGCAATTCGCTCGCAGCAGCCGCAGGCGAAGTTGGTATTCGTCGGCGACGGACCGCTCAGGAAAATGCTCACTGCCCGGCATCCCGAGCATATTTACACCGGCATGCGCCACGGCGCCGATCTTGCGGCCCACTATGCGTCGAGCGACGTCTTCCTTTTTCCCAGCCTGACTGAAACCTTCGGCAACGCCGTCACCGAAGCGCTGGCGAGCGGCCTGGGCGTCGTCGCTTACGCCCAGGCCGCTGCCGCCGAATTGATCCGCGACGGCAGCAACGGCCTGCTCGCGGCACCCGGCAACAGCGAAGCATTCATCGCTGCGGCAGCCAGCCTTGCCCAGGCGCCTTGTCTGCTCGCGATGAATCGCGCGCAGGCCGCGACTTCGGTGGCCGAACTCGACTGGGAACATATCCACGACGCCTTCGCCGCCGCCCTCATCGATCTGGCGAGGCGGTGCGTGAGCTCTCGCCTCCGGCATTGAAACCAGATTGCAATCACGGGGTAACGAACGGGCAACGCCAACGTCGTACCGTGTATCTGTCACCCCCACGACCAGGAGCCTTTATGGAACAAGTTGTTTTTGGCCGGAGCCAGTCCGCAAGCCGCCACAAGCCCAGCCTGCGCGTTGCCATCGCCGGCAGCGACGGCGAAATCATCAAGGCGCAGAAATTGCGTTGGCGTGTCTTCGCCGACGAGATGGGCGCCCGCCTGCCCTCGCGCACGCCCGGGCTTGACCATGACCTCTACGATCCCTATTGCGAACACCTGATCGTTCGCGACGAGGACAACGGCCGCATCGTCGGCACCTACCGCATGCTCGCGCCCGATCGTGCCGCCCAAGTCGGCAGCTACTATTCCGAATCTGAGTTCGACCTCACGCGCCTCACCCATTTGCGCCCACGCATGGTGGAACTGGGTCGCTCGTGCATCGACGCCGATTATCGCAGCGGCGCGACCATCGCGCTGCTGTGGTCGGGGCTCGCGCGCTATATGCACGACAATGGCCATGAGTACCTGATTGGCTGCGCGAGCATCGGCATGCGCGACGGCGGTCACAACGCCGCAGGGGTGTACCGCAGCCTAGTCGAAAAGCACCTGGCGCCACCCGAATATCGCGTCTTTCCGCGCTGCCCGCTGCCCCTGGACAAAATCAGTCAGGCCGAGCATCCCGAAGTCCCGCCCTTGCTCAAGGGCTATCTGCGTGCCGGCGCCTGGATCTGCGGCGAGCCTGCCTGGGATCCGGATTTCAACACTGCCGACCTGCTGATCATGATGCCCATGTCGCGCATCGGCAGCCGCTACAGCCGCCATTTCGTCGAGCGCCAGACGGCCTGATCGAGCGCAATATCTTCATCGACAAACGTCCATCCGTTCAGCCCTTCGCTGGCAAGCGGTGCTTGCTGCGCTTGTCGCGCCGCGGCCGGACCTTGTCGGCAAAATGGACGATTGACTGCGGCGACAAAACCCGGAGATACTTTCGGCTGCGCGACCGTATTTCCTGCCCTTAGGCAGGACCCTAGCGCTTAGGAGGAATTGATGACTGTTCAACCCGATATTTCGACACTGAGTCTGCAGGACGCGCTCGATCTCGCCGTGCTGATCGAAAAGGAAGCGGAAGAGCGTTACCTGTTGTTTGTTACCCAGCTCGGAGAGCGGTATCGCGGCGATGCGGCGGATTTCTTTGCCATGATGGCGCGAAACGAGCACCGTCACGGGATGGAACTTGCAGAACGAAGACGTTTGCTTTTTGGCGACACGCCTTCGCGAATCACGGCCGATATGATTGAGGACATCGAAGCACCGGGTACGGGCAAACCGAGACCTTACATGTCGCCGCGGCATGCCCTGGAAGTAGCCATGGAGTCTGAAGTCAAGGCCTACGAGTTTTTTGATCAAGCCTTGCCGGGCATTCAGGATCCCGAAGTGCGGAAGCTCTTCCTGGAACTCGGACATGAAGAAGCCGAGCACCAGAGACTCTTGAGGGAGCAGATGGCGAATTATCCCGATACCCTGGAGCCGGATCTGGACCCGGATGACATCGATACCCCGGCGTTGTGAGGACCTCAGTCGCCGGCCATCGATGTCTCGCCCTCATCGGGCATCGTGCAGCCGCCACGCGCTTCAATATCTGCCTGTGAAATTCCAGCAGGCTGCGCCGGTGGCCGACGCTGACCACGATGGCCTCGGGCAGGAATGCGCGCAGCATGCGATACGTCGCGTGTTCCGGTCCCTCGTCCATGGCGGAACTGGCTTCATCGAGGAACACCAGTTGCGGACGGTTCAGCAGGACGCGGCCGATCGCCAGTCGCTGCTGCTCGCCGAGCGACAATATGCGCGTCCAGTCCTCTTCCGCATCTAGGCGCGCCACGAGATGGCCGAGATGGCATTGACGCAGGATCTCGGCGGCCTGGCCGCGCCGCGGCGGGATAGAACAAGGCGGTGCGCAGCGTGCCCAGCGGCAAGTAAGGCTTCTGCGGCAGGAACCGATGCCTGGTCGCCGGGCCGGACGACCTGGCCATCGACGATGGCGCGCAGCAAGGTGGTTTTACCCAAGCCCGATTTGCCGCGCTCTACTGCATCGCCGCGATAGAAGGCGATGCTCTCGCCGTACTCCCGGAGCCGGATCAGCGCATAGCGGAAATTTGCGCTGAGTTGCTCGTTCAGGAAGTTCAGGATGATCAGCGGCCGGCCGATCCGTATTGCGAATACCGTCGCGACGACGACGTACAGGTAAACCAGGAACACCATGGCTCGCGGGATGGTCCAGGCAAACTCGCGACAGTCAAGCCAATCAGGCTGATGACGAATGCCTCGCCGAGCCAGATCAGGCTCGCCACTAGTTCATGATTCCAGACCACGCCGACCCCTTGGGTAGACGGTGCATCGTTTGGACCGCCACCGGGGCGTCGCCGGACGGACCATTCGCCTTGCCTGAATCGCCGCTCCGGCGCTATAATTGCGGCGGTTGACGAAGCGGGGTGGGCCGAGGCCCGCCCCGCTTTGCACATCTAGAGGAAACCCCTCTCGCCGCCTCAGGAGCCCGATTGTGAAACAGTTCCCGCCCGCCATACTTGCACTAGCCGACGGGACGGTATTTCGCGGCCAAGGCGTGGGCGCGGCCGGCAGCAGTGCCGGCGAGGTGGTTTTCAACACCGCGATGTCGGGCTACCAGGAGATTCTCACCGATCCCTCGTATTGCCGCCAGATCGTCACCCTGACCTATCCGCATATCGGCAACACCGGCGTCAACCGCGAGGATTGCGAGTCCGGACGGATCTTCGCCGCCGGCCTGGTGATCCGTGATCTGCCGCTGGCCGCTTCCAACTGGCGCTCCGAGCAGACCTTGGACGCCTATCTGAAACAGGAAGGCGTGGTCGCCATCGCCGGCATCGACACCCGCAAGCTGACCCGGATTCTGCGCGAGGGCGGCGCCCAGAGCGGCTGCCTGGCCTGCGGCGAAAATTTGGACGAGGCAGCAGCCATCCGTCAGGCGCAGGCCTTCCCCGGTCTTGCGGGGATGGATCTGGCCAAGGTGGTGAGCACCGACCAAGCCTATGCCTGGAACGAGGGCGAATGGCGGCTGGGCAAGCCCCATGCCGTTGCGGAGAATCCCCGGTTTCACGTTGTCGCCTACGACTTCGGCATCAAGCGCAACATTCTGCGCATGCTCAGCCAGCGCGGTTGCCGGCTGACCGTGGTGCCGGCGCAGACCACCGCTGCCGAGGTTCTGGCGCTCGCCCCGGACGGGATCTTTCTCTCCAACGGTCCCGGCGACCCCGAGCCCTGCGATTATGCGATCGCCGCCGTCGGCGAGTTCCTCGCGTGCGGCATCCCGACCTTCGGCATCTGTCTCGGTCATCAGCTCCTGGCGCTGGCCTCGGGCGCGAAGACGATGAAGATGAAGTTCGGCCATCACGGCGCCAATCACCCGGTCAAGGACGTAGACAGCGGACGGGTCATGATTTCCAGCCAGAATCACGGCTTCGCGGTGGACGCCCAGTCGTTGCCGGACAATCTGCGCATCACCCACGTCTCGCTGTTCGACGCCAGCCTGCAGGGCGTGGCGCGCACCGACGTGCCGGCGTTCAGCTTCCAGGGCCATCCCGAGGCGAGTCCCGGTCCGCACGACGTCGCCTATCTGTTCGACCGTTTCATCAAGCTGATGGCGGCCTGATGTTCGGCATCACCGATCTTTGGACTTACGTGCTGGGCACGATATTCATCGTGCTGCTGCCCGGTCCGAACTCGCTCTACGTGCTTTCGGTGGCGACGCGGCGCGGCGTGTCTCTGGGTTATCAGGGCGCCTGCGGCATCTTCCTGGGCGACTCGCTGCTGATGCTGCTCTCTGCCGGCGGCGTGGCCTCGCTCTTGAAGGCCAATCCGGACCTGTTCATGGTGGTCAAGTATGCCGGCGCCGCCTATCTGGCCTGGCTCGGCTTCGGCCTGGTGCGCCACGCCTGGGCCGGCTGGCACGGGGCGGCGGCGAGCACCGAGCAGGAGCGCGACGCTTCCCGCCCCTTCCACACCGCGCTGCTGATCAGCCTGGTCAATCCCAAGGCCATCCTGTTCTTCATCGCCTTCTTCGTCCAGTTCGTCGATCCTGGCTATGCCCATCCGGCGCTGTCCTTCCTGCTGCTCGGCCTGATCTGCCAGATCGTCAGCGCCGCCTATCTCTCGCTGCTGATCTTCGGCGGCGCCCGCCTGGCCGACCAGTTCCGGCGCCGGCGCCGGCTGGCGGCGGGTGCCGCCGGCGGGGTCGGCGCGCTGTTCATCGGCTTCGCCGCCAAGCTCGCGAGTGCGACTCTGAGATAACCATGCCAAAACGCAGCGACATCCACAGCATCCTCATCATCGGCGCCGGCCCGATCGTCATCGGCCAGGCCTGCGAGTTCGACTATTCCGGGGCGCAGGCCTGCAAGGCATTGCGCGAGGAGGGCTACAAGGTCGTCCTGGTCAATTCCAATCCGGCCACGATCATGACCGACCCGGGCACCGCCGACGTCACCTACATCGAGCCGATCACCTGGCAGGTGGTCGAGAACATCATCGCCAAGGAGCGCCCGGACGCGCTGTTGCCGACCATGGGCGGACAGACCGCGTTGAACTGCGCGCTCGACCTGGCCAAGCATGGCGTCCTGGAGAAGTACGGCGTCGAGATGATCGGCGCCAGTCGCGAGGCCATCGACAAGGCCGAGGACCGCGAGAAGTTCAAGCAGGCGATGACCAAGATCGGTCTGGGCAGCGCCCGCTCCGGCATCGCCCACTCGCTCGAGGAGGCCTTCCAGGTCCAGGCCGGCATCGGCTTCCCGGCGGTGATCCGGCCGTCCTTCACGCTGGGCGGGGCGGGCGGCGGCATCGCCTACAACCGCGAGGAATTCGTCACCATCTGCGAGCGCGGCCTGGAAGCCAGCCCGACCAAGGAGCTCCTGATCGAGGAGTCGCTGGTCGGCTGGAAGGAATTCGAGATGGAGGTGGTCAGGGACCGCAAGGACAACTGCATCATCGTCTGCTCGATCGAGAACCTGGACCCGATGGGCGTGCATACCGGCGACTCGATCACGGTGGCGCCGGCGCAGACGCTCACCGACAAGGAATACCAGATCCTGAGAAATGCCTCGATCGCGGTGCTGCGCGAGATCGGCGTCGATACCGGCGGCTCCAACGTGCAGTTCGCGATCAATCCCGACGACGGCCGGATGATCGTGATCGAGATGAATCCGCGCGTCTCGCGCTCCTCGGCGCTGGCCTCCAAGGCCACCGGTTTCCCGATCGCCAAGATCGCCGCCAAGCTTTCCGTCGGCTACACCCTGGACGAACTCGCCAACGACATCACCGGCGGCCTCAGTGGGCACATCCTGCCCGCTTCCTTCGAGCCCGCCATCGACTACGTGGTCACCAAGGTGCCGCGCTTCGCCTTCGAGAAGTTCCCGCTGGCCAACGACCGCCTGACCACGCAGATGAAGTCGGTCGGCGAGGTCATGGCGATCGGCCGGACCTTCCAGGAGTCGCTGCAGAAGGCGCTGCGCGGGCTGGAGGTGGGCGTCTATGGCTTAGACGAGATCGAGGCGGAGCAGGACGAGATCGAGCGCGAGCTGGCCAATCCCGGACCGGAACGCATCTGGTATCTGGGCCAGGCCTTCCGCGACGGTCTGTCCTTCGAGGAGATCCATCAGCTGACCAAGATCGATCCCTGGTTCCTGGCGCAGATCGGGGACATCGTCGCGACCGAGCAGAGCTTGTCCGGCCGGTCGTTGAAGGATTTCGCCGCCGCCGAGATGCGCGACCTCAAGCGCCAGGGCTTCTCCGACCGCCGCCTGGCCAGGCTGCTCGACACCTCGGAGACGGCGGTGCGCCGCCATCGCCATGCGCTCGGCATCCGCCCGGTGTATAAGCGGGTGGACACCTGCGCCGCCGAGTTCGCCACCGCCACCGCCTACCTCTATTCGAGCTACGAGGAGGAGTGCGAGGCGCGCCCGACCCAGAGGAAGAAGATCATGGTCCTGGGCGGCGGCCCCAACCGCATCGGCCAGGGCATCGAGTTCGACTACTGCTGCGTGCACGCCGCGATGGCGCTGCGCGAGGATGGCTATGAGACGATCATGGTCAATTGCAATCCGGAGACGGTGTCCACCGACTACGACACCTCGGACCGCCTCTACTTCGAGCCGGTGACGCTGGAGGACATCCTGGAGATCGTCCATGTCGAGCAGCCTTCCGGCGTCATCGTCCAGTTCGGCGGCCAGACGCCCCTGAAGCGCGCGCGCGAGCTGGAGGCCAACGGCGTGACCATCATCGGCACCAGTCCGGACATGATCGACGCCGCCGAGGACCGCGAGCGCTTCCAGCAACTGCTCCACGGACTGGGCCTGAGACAGCCGCCCAACCGCACCGCGCGGGCGCCCGAGGAGGCTTTGCTGCTCGCCGCCGAAATCGGCTATCCGCTGGTGGTGCGGCCCTCCTACGTGCTGGGCGGCCGGGCGATGGAGATCGTCCATGAGCAGAAGGATCTGGAGCGCTACATGCGCGAGGCGGTGAAGGTCTCCAACGATTCGCCGGTGCTGCTCGACCGCTTCCTGAACGACGCCACCGAGGTCGATGTCGATGCGCTCTCGGACGGCAGGCAGGTGATCATCGGCGGCATCATGGAACACATCGAGCAGGCCGGCGTGCATTCTGGCGACTCCGCCTGCTCGCTGCCGCCGCACTCGCTGTCCAAGGAAATCCAGGACGAGATGCGCCGCCAGACCGAGATGATGGCCCGGGGCCTGTCCGTCGTCGGCCTGATGAACGTGCAGTTCGCCATTCAAGGCCAGGGCAAGGACGCAGTGGTCTATGTGCTGGAGGTCAATCCGCGCGCCTCGCGCACCGTGCCCTTCGTCTCCAAGGCCACCGGCTTGCCGCTGGCCAAGATCGCGGCGCGCTGCATGGCCGGCCGCTCGCTGGCCGATCAGGGCGTCACCGGCGAGGTGATCCCGCCCTACTATTCGGTCAAGGAGGCGGTGTTCCCCTTCATCAAGTTCCCCGGCGTCGATACCATCCTGGGTCCCGAGATGAAGTCCACCGGCGAGGTGATGGGCGTGGGCCGCACTTTCGCCGAGGCCTTCGTCAAGAGCCAACTCGCCGCCGGCACCAAATTGCCCAGGAGCGGCAAGGTGTTCATCAGCGTCAAGCCGGGCGACAAGGCCAAAGCGGTGGAGGTCGCGCGCGAGCTGTCCGAGCTGGGCTTCATCCTGGCCGCCACGCGCGGCACCGCGGCGACGATCAGTGCGGCGGGCATTCCGGTCACGGTGGTGAACAAGGTCACCGAAGGCCGTCCGCACATCGTGGACATGATCAAGAACAACGAGATCAGCATGATCGTCAATACCGTCGAGGAGAAGCGTTCGGCGATCACCGATTCGCGCTCGATCCGCACCAGCGCGCTGGCGGCCCGGGTGACGGTGTACACCACGGTGGAGGGCGCGCGCGCCGCCTGCGCCGGCATGCGCCACCTGGCCGATCTGGAAACCTACTCCCTGCAGGCGCTGCACGCCGAACTGTCATGAGCAAAATTCCCATCACCGTACACGGCGCCGAGCTTCTGCGCGCCGAACTGCACCGCCTGAAGACCGTCGATCGTCCTGCCGTCATCGCCGCCATCGCCGAGGCGCGATCCCACGGCGATCTCTCCGAGAACGCCGAGTACGACGCCGCCAAGGAGCGCCAGGGCTTCATCGAGGGCCGCCTCAAGGAGGTCGAGGGCAAGCTCGGCAATGCCCAGATCATCGATCCCAAGCTGCTCGATGCCGACGGCCGCGTGGTCTTCGGCGCCACGGTCGAACTGGAGGATATCGAGGGCGGCAAGACGGTGAGCTACCAGATCGTCGGCGACGACGAGGCCGACATCAAGGCCGGCAAGGTGTCGGTCAATTCTCCGGTGGCGCGCGCCCTGATCGGCAAGTTCGAGGGCGACGTGGTCGAGGTGCATACCCCCGGCGGCGTGCGCGAGTACGAAGTGCTGGCGGTGAAATACCTCTGAAATGAGAAAGCTGTCCGAGGCGCTCTATGCCGTCGCGCTCACCCTCTGGGTCGGCGGCCTGTGGACCGTCGGCGGCCTGGTGGCGCCACTGTTGTTCGCCCGGCTCAGTGATCCGGCCTTGGCGGGCAAGCTCGCCGGGATCTTGTTTACCGGGCAGGCCTGGGTCGGCGTGGCCTGCGCCGCCTACCTGCTGCTGTTCCTCTGCGCGCGTCGGGGCATCGGTGCCTTGAAGTCAGGCGTGTTCTGGCTGGCGCTGACGATGCTCGTCTTGACCCTGGCCGGGCACTTCGGCATCCAGCCGATACTCGCCCAGCTCAAGGCCGAGGCCTGGCCGCGCAACGTCATGGAGAGCGTGATGCGCGACCGCTTCGCCGTCTGGCACGGCGTCTCGAGCGGGCTCTATCTGATCGAATGCCTGCTCGGGCTGTGGCTGGTGCTCTGGCAGGAGCGCCGCTAGGCTAGGGCGTCTTGCGCCGCGGCGTGGCTTTGGCAGCCCGGGCGCTCTTCGCGGCAGCGGCCTTCTTGGTCAGTCGCGGCGCCGCCCGACGCTTAGCCGCCGGCTTGCTGCTTGGGGCGACTTCGGACTCGGCCTCGGGCTGCGCGCGCCAGACAACCAGCAGCTTGCCGATATGCTGTACCGGCGCGGCGTCAAGGGCGGCGCAGATTTCTGCCAGCAGCGTCGCGCGCGCTTCGCGCTCGGCGTCGAAGATGCGGATCTTGATGAGTCCGTGCGTGCTCAGGCAGCTGTCGATTTCCTTGAGGACCGATTCCGTCAGGCCTTTCTGGCTGATGCTGACGACGGGGGACAGGTCGTGGGCGCGCGCGCGCAGTGCGCGGCGCTCGGTGGCAGTGAGAGTAATCATGGGGATATTGTAAGGCTTGAAGAAGCACAAGACCAACAAGGCTTGGATCCACGAGCACATCAACGACGCTTACGTGCAGCGGGCGAAGGCGGAAGGCTGGCGCTCGCGCGCGGTGTTCAAGCTGATGGAACTCGACGACAAGGAGCATCTGCTGCGGCCCGGGATGCTGGCGGTCGATCTGGGCGCGGCACCGGGTAGCTGGTCGCAACTGGCCGCCCGGCGCGTCCAGCCGGGCGGCCGTATCTATGCGCTGGACCTGCTTGAGATGATTCCGGTCCATGGCGTCGAATTCATCCAGGGCGATTTTCGCGAGGACGCGGTGCTGCACCAGCTGGAAGCCGGCCTGGACGGACGATCGGTGGACCTTGTTTTATCCGACATGGCGCCCAATATGTCGGGCATCCAGCTCTCCGATCAGGCTAGGGTGATGCACTTGGCGGAACTCACCCTGGAATTTGCCAAACAGCATTTGAAACCCGGCGGCGATATGCTGGTCAAAGTGTTTCAGGGTGCGGGTTACATGGAGTTGCGGGAGTCCTTGCGGCAGGTTTTCGAACAGGTATTGGTGCGCAAACCGGCTGCCTCCAGGGGGCGCAGCGCCGAGACCTTCCTTTTGGCGCGGCATAAACGTGCGACCAGCCGGTGAGCGGGCGATATGGGAAGTTTGCGCCCCGGCCTGATCGGTTCTAGAATCAACCACTTTACATTTTTCGGCTCTCGGCCCGACCGGCCAGAGGAGAGGCTAGCTTGAATAACATGTTCAAAAATTTGGCGATCTGGCTGGTGATCGGCATCGTGCTGATGACGGTGTTCAACCAGTTCAGCGCTCGCCAGAGCGCGCAGAACATCATCGATTATTCGCAGTTTCTCGATGAGGTGAAGCAAGGCCACATCACCAAGGTGGTGATTCAGGGCCGCACGCTCGAAGCGACCAGCACCGAGGGCAAGAAGATCACCACCTACGCGCCGCCCGACCTGTGGATGGTCAGCGACCTGCTGAAGAACAACGTCCAGGTGGTGGCCAAGCCGGAAGAGGAGCAGTCCTTCCTGATGAGCCTGTTCGTTTCCTGGTTCCCGATGCTGCTCCTGATCGGCGTCTGGATCTTCTTCATGCGCCAGATGCAAGGCGGCGGCAAGGGCGGTGCCTTCTCCTTCGGCAAGAGCAAGGCGCGCCTGATGGACGAGTCGGCCAACAGCATCACCTTCGCCGACGTCGCCGGCTGCGACGAAGCCAAGGAGGATGTCTCCGAGCTGGTCGAGTTCCTGCGCGACCCCACCAAGTTCCAGAAGTTGGGCGGGCGCATTCCCCGCGGCGTGCTGATGGTCGGCAGCCCCGGCACCGGCAAGACCCTGCTGGCCAAGGCCATCGCCGGCGAGGCCAAGGTGCCGTTCTTCTCGATCTCCGGCTCAGACTTCGTCGAGATGTTCGTCGGCGTCGGCGCCGCGCGCGTCCGCGACATGTTCGAGCAGGCCAAGAAGCACGCACCCTGCATCATCTTCATCGACGAGATCGACGCGGTCGGCCGCCAGCGCGGTGCCGGCCTGGGCGGCGGCAACGACGAGCGCGAACAGACGCTGAACCAGTTGCTGGTCGAGATGGACGGCTTCGAGGGCACGGTCGGCGTCATCGTCATCGCCGCCACCAACCGCCCCGACGTGCTCGATCCGGCGCTGTTGCGCCCGGGCCGCTTCGACCGCCAGGTGGTGGTGCCGCTGCCCGACATCCGCGGCCGCGAGCAGATCCTGCTGGTGCATATGCGCAAGGTGCCGATCTCGCCCGACGTCAAGGCCGACATCATCGCCCGCGGCACGCCCGGCTTCTCCGGCGCCGATCTGGCCAACCTGGTGAATGAGGCGGCACTGTTCGCCGCGCGCCTGAACAAGCGCGTCGTGGACATGGAGGATTTCGAGCAGGCCAAGGACAAGATCATCATGGGCGCCGCCCGCCGCTCGGTGGTGATGCCCGAGGAGGAACGCAAGAACACCGCCTACCACGAGTCCGGCCACGTCGTGGTCGCCAAACTGATGACCAAGACCGACCCGGTGCACAAGGTCACCATCATCCCGCGCGGTCGCGCCCTGGGGGTGACCATGCAGTTGCCGGAAGCGGACCGTTACAGCCAGGACAAGGAACGCCTGCTGCAGACGATCGCGGTGCTCTTCGGCGGGCGCATCGCCGAGGAAATCTTCATGCAGCAGATGACCACCGGCGCCTCCAACGACTTCGAGCGCGCCACCGATCTGGCCCGGCGCATGGTGACGCAGTGGGGCATGTCGGACGCGCTGGGACCGATGGTCTATGGGGAAAATGAGGGCGAGGTTTTCCTCGGCCGCTCGGTCACCACCCACAAGAACGTCTCCGAGGACACCATGCGGCAGGTGGATGCCGAGATTCGCCGCATCATCGATCAGCAATACGCGGTGGCCCGGCACCTGATCGAGGAAAACCGCGACAAGATCGAGGTCATGGCGAAGGCGCTGCTCGAATGGGAAACCCTGGATTCCGAGCAGATCACCGACATCATGGCGGGCAAGCCGCCGCGGCCGCCCAAGCCCGCCACTCCGCCGCTGCCGAAATCGACCCCGGACAACACGCCGGGCGCCGCGCCGACCGCCACCGCGCCGGCGTGATGGGTCTTAGCGCTGCGCCTTCTTCCGCGCCAGCCGTTTGCCGAAGCGCTCGATGTCGGTGGTGATTTGGGCAATGATCTCGCCGGCCGCCTCGATGATCTGCCCCGGTTCAAACCCGGCGCTGGCGAGGTCCTTGTAGAAGGACTTGGCCAGCAGTTTCGCCAGTCGGGAGGGGGGCAGGGTGCCCCCGGTCAGCCGCCCGGCGACCTCCTTTTCCTCCCTGACCAGGGTCAGCTGGGCGATCCTCGAACGCAGCAGGGTCTGCAGCCTCTCTGCCTGGATAGACTTGCCGATCAGGGCCGCAACGATGCCGGCCAGGGTCAGGTCGGTCTCGGTGAATGCGGGCGTGCCGGCGCGGTTCGACAGATTCATCACGCCGATCGTGCGCTGCTCGACGACGATCGGGGTGCCGATATAGCTCGCCCCCAGATTTTTGCGGGCGCGGGGCAAGGGCGCGAGCGCCGCCCGATGAAGGTCGGTCACCAACAGGGCCCGGCCGCTCTCCAGCACCTTGCCGGCGATGCCGTGGCCGGCGCCGGGTGTCTCGTCCCAGGCCGAGGCGGGCAGGGTCTCGGTCGAGGCGAAGAGCTTCAGTCGCGGCGCTGCCGCATCGTCTTCGGTCAGCAGCGAGATCGAGCAGGACGCAGCCGCCGTGGCCTGCGCGGCGTAGCGGGCGAGATCCTCGATGCGCCGGCTCAAATGGGTCTCGGCCGTCAGGAATTGGGCCAGCTCGTGCAGGCTGGCGAGCGATTTCGGGTTCACTTGATTTCAAATTATGCCAATGTCTTCTAGCTTATACCCCGCCGCCGGCTCTGGCAAAGCGGTCCCGGCGAAGCTGTCCTGCGGCCGGTTCCAACTAGACCTGGAGCGGCCGCTGCTGATGGGCATCGTCAATGTCACCAGCGATTCGTTCTCGGGCGACGGCTTTGCCGATGATCTTGAGCGCGCTGTGGCGCACGGACTGCGGCTGGTGGCGGAGGGTGCCGACCTGCTCGACGTCGGCGCGGAATCCTCGCGCCCAGGCGCCGTCCCGGTGACCGAAGCGGAGGAATTACGCCGCCTGATTCCGGTAATCGAAGGTCTGTCCGGTTGCGGCGTGCCGCTCTCGGTGGATACGCTCAAGCCGGGGGTGATGCAGGCCGTGCTGGCTGCGGGCGCCGACATGATCAACGACATCGCCGCGCTGACCGCGCCTGGGGCGCTGGCAGCGGTGGCACACGCTAGCGCCGCGGTGTGCCTGATGCACATGCAGGGCAGCCCCATGACGATGCAGCAGCAGCCCGGCTATGGCGACGTGGTGGCGGAGGTGCGCTCCTTCCTCGCCGCCCGGGTGCGCGAGGCGGAGCGGGCGGGCATAGACCGCAGCCGCATCGTGCTCGATCCGGGCTTCGGCTTCGGCAAGCGCATCGAACACAACATCGCGCTGTTCCACAGCCTGGACCGCATCCTGGATCTGGGCTATCCGCTACTGGTCGGCGTTTCGAGGAAGTCCATGCTCGGCGACATCACCGGCCGGCCGGTACACGGCCGCATCCATGCCAGCGTCGCCGCAGCGCTGCTGGCGGCGCAGCGGGGTGCCCACATCCTGCGCGTGCACGACGTGGCGGCGACCCGGGATGCGCTGGCGGTCTGGCGCGCGCTCGGGGGGGATGAAGACCATCCTGGTATCATTGACAAATCATGAGCAATAAATACTTCGGTACCGACGGGGTGCGCGGGCGGGTTGGGCAGTCGCCGATCACCCCCGATTTCGTCATGCGCCTGGGCTTCGCCGCCGGCACCACGCTGGTGGCGCGCGAATCGCTGCCGGCCGGCGAGCGGCCGGCGGTGCTGATCGGCAAGGACACGCGGGTCTCCGGCTACATGCTGGAGGCGGCGCTGGAAGCGGGGTTCTCCGCGGCGGGCGTCGATGTCATGCTCTGCGGACCGATGCCGACGCCGGCGGTGGCTTATCTCACGCGCGCCCTGCGGCTGCAGGCGGGGGTGGTGGTTTCGGCCTCGCACAATCCCTATCCCGACAACGGCATCAAGTTCTTCTCGGCCGGCGGCAGGAAGCTGCCCGACGCGGTGGAGGCCGAGATCGAGGCCCGCCTCGATCAGCCGATGGGCTGCCTGGACTCCGCGCACCTCGGCCGGGCCCGCCGCATCGACGACGCCCAGGGCCGCTACATCGAATTCTGCAAGAGCACCTTTCCCAACGACCTCGATCTGCGCGGCCTCAAGATCGCCATGGACTGTGCCCACGGCGCAGCCTACCAGGTCGCGCCGGCGGTGTTCCATGAACTCGGCGCCGAGGTGGTCAAGGTCGGTGTCTCGCCCAACGGTGTGAACATCAACGACGGCGTCGGCGCCACCGTGCCGGAGTCGCTGCGCCGGGCGGTGCTGGAGAGCGGCGCCGATCTGGGCATCGCCCTCGATGGCGACGCCGACCGCCTGCTGATGGCCGACGCCGAGGGCCGGCTCTTCGATGGCGACCAACTGCTCTACATCATCGCCCGCCAGCGCGCCGGGCGGAACGGGTCGGCCGGCGGCGTCGTCGGCACCCTGATGAGCAATCTCGGCTTCGAGCACGCGCTGGCCCGACTCAAGGTGCCCTTCGCCCGCGCCCGGGTGGGCGACCGCTACGTGCTGGAGCTGCAGGAAGAGAAAGGCTGGCCGTTGGGCGGCGAGAATTCCGGGCACATCATCTGTCTCGACAAGCACACCACCGGCGACGGCATCATCGCCGCGCTGCAGGTGCTGGCGGCGCTGCGCGGCAACAATGAAACCCTGGGCGAAGCCTGCGCCGAGCTGGTCATGTATCCGCAGCGCCTGATCAACGTGCGCCTGCCGGCGGCATTCGACTGGCGCGTCGCCCCGGGCATACGCGCGGCGTCCGATGCCGCGATGCGCGAGCTCGATGGTCGCGGCCGGGTGCTGCTGCGGGCCTCGGGCACGGAGCCGCTGTTGCGGGTGATGGTCGAGGGCGATGACGGCGCCCGGGTGAGCGTCTGGGCCGAGGCGATCGCGGCGGCGGCGCGTGCCGCCGTGGACTCAGCCCTGGGCCAGTAGCGCCGCTCCAGAGGCGGGCGCCAGGCGCCTGCGTTCGACGAACAGGGAGCTGCCGGCAGTCTTCTTCGCCTGCTTCTTGGCGTAGCTCACGGCCACCGATATCTCGTGGTGCGATGAGAAGACCTGCGGTTCGACGCGGACGCAGCCGATCGACAGCGCCGGCAGCGCGTGGAAGCTTGGCTGTCCGCGCCGGTCCTCGCCGGTCAGGCCGCCGCGCGCCAGGTCTTCCGGGGCCAGCAAGCCCTCCATGTACTGGTCGAACTGGCGCAGCATGCGGGCACAGCGGGCCTCCCAGTCCTCGCACTGCAACAGCAGCATGAAGTCGTCGCCGCCGATGTGGCCGACGAAGTCGGCCTGCGGATCGACCAGTCCGGCGAGCAGCTTGCCCAGCATCAGGATAACGTCGTCGCCCTTGCGGTAGCCGTAGGCATCGTTGTAGGGCTTGAAGTGGTCGATGTCGCAATAGCAGGCGACGAAGCAGGCGCCGCGCGAGAGCAGGCGCTCCATGTGCTCGTTGATCGGCACGTTGCCCGGCAACTGGGTCAGCGGATTGGCGTAGCGGGCGGCGCGGATCTGCATGTCGGTGATCAGCGCCATCAGGTCCTGGCTGTTGCCGACACCGATGTAGCGCCCCTGCTCGGTGATGATGAAGCCGTCGAAGATATGGTGCTGGGCCGAGGCGGAGAGCAGGCGGCCGACCTCCTGCACGCTGGTCTTGTGGTCCACCACCAGCGGCGCCGCGTCCATGAACTGGGTGCAAGGCTTCCTGCCATAGAGCTCGCGCTGGAACGGGCGGGCAAAGCGGTCGATCAGGCTGTAGCGGTTGATCATGCCCACCGGCCGGTCGTCCTTGACCACCGGCAGCACGTGCAGCTCCCGGTTCTGCTCGAAGTGGGCATAGACCCGGTCGTTCTCCATGGCCGGCGAGAGCGGCGTCACGTGGCGCAGCAGCTTGCGGATGGTGGTGGCCTGCGAATGCTCCTGCGGGAAGATGATGACGCTGTTGTCCTCGATCAGCGCGCGTATGCCATCGCCGGGAAGGCGCGCCGGATCGGCCTGCGGGCGGCAGATGCGAAAGCCCTGGCCGAGCGCGATGCCCAGATCGCGCACGGTGGCAAACTCGGCGTCGGTTTCGATGCCCTCGGCGATGATGCGCGAATTGCAGGTGTCGGCGATGTCGTGCATGGCGCGCACCAACTGGAACTTGAGCGCGTCCTGTTCGATGCCGCTGATGAAGTGGCGGTCGATCTTGACGAACTCGGGGCGCACCTCGGACCACATCCGCAGGTTGGAAAAGCCCTCGCCCAGATCGTCGATGGCGATCTGATAGCCCTGGTCGCGGTAGGCCTTGAGGGTGTCGCGCAGCGCCGAGAAGTCGCTGATGTGCTGGTTCTCGGTGAGTTCGATGATGATCTGGCCGGTCCTCAATCCGAGCTGATCGAGCAGCGCCGCGGTCTCGCCGTTCATGAAGGTCGGGTCGCGCAGGCAGCTCGGGCTGACATTGATGAACAGCTTCTCGGGAACATTCAGGGCGGCAAAACCGGTGAGCACGATGCGCCGGCACAGCCGCTCGAACTCGGTGGTGAGGCCGGCGTGGCCGGCCAGGCCGAACAGCACCAGCGGCGAGTTGAGGGGTGAGCACGCCGGCCCGCGGATCAGTCCTTCGAAGCCGAGATAGCTTTGCGCCCTGAAGTCGAGGATGGGCTGGAAGACCGCGGAGAGTCCCGGTCCGCGCAGCAGTTCGCGGAAATGGCGCAGATTGTCCTCGGTCAGCCAGTCCGGCGCCGGCTGATGCGGGATCGGCACCGCGCCGAGCTGAAGGCGTTCGAGTAGCGCTGTAGACATCATGGCGAACCTGACCTGGACATGGGCATCCAGATTAACGCCACCAGGTTACAGTCTGATGAATTATCGGACCGCGCTGCCGCGCTGGTACCAGCCGCGGCTGGCGTTCAAGCCGCGCACCACCAGCAGCATCGCCGGCACCTCGATCAGCACGCCGACCACGGTGGCCAGCGCCGCGCCGGAGTCGAAGCCGAACAGGCTGATGGCGGCGGCCACCGCCAGCTCGAAGAAATTCGAGGCGCCGATCAGGGCCGAGGGGCAGGCGATGGCGTGCTGCTCGCCGGCGCAGCGGTTCAGCCAGTAGGCCAGCGCCGAATTGAACGCCACCTGGATCACGATGGGCACCGCGAGCAGGACGATGATCAGCGGTTGTCTGACGATGGCCGTGCCCTGGAAGGCGAACAGCAGCACCAGCGTTGCCAGGAGTGCTGCGACCGACCAGGGGCCGATCCTCGCCATGGCGGCGTCGAAGGCCGCCGGCCCGCCGCGCAGCAGATATCTGCGCCAGAGCTGGGCCGCCACCACCGGGATGACGATGTAGAGCACCACCGAGGTCAGCAGGGTGGCCCAGGGCACGGTGATCGCCGACAGGCCGAGCAGCAGGCCGACGATCGGGGCGAAGGCGAAGATCATCACGACGTCGTTTAACGCCACCTGCGACAGGGTGAACACCGGGTCGCCGTCGGAGAGCCGGCTCCAGACGAAGACCATGGCGGTGCACGGTGCCGCCGCGAGCAGGATCAGGCCGGCGACGTAGCTGTCCTGCTGCGCCGCGGGCAGCAGGCCGACGAATAGGTGGCGGATGAAGAGCCAGGCCAGGAGCGCCATCGAGAACGGCTTCACCGCCCAGTTCACCAGCAGCGTGACGCCGATGCCGCGCCAGTGCTCCCTGACCTGATGCAGGGCGCCGAAGTCCACCTTGACCAGCATCGGGATGATCATCACCCAGATCAGCAGGCCCACCGGCAGGTTCACCTCGGCCACCGTCATTCCGCCCAGCGCCTGGAAGGGCGCCGGAGTGAAGCGGCCGAGCGCGATGCCGGCGACGATGCAGGCGAGCACCCAGAGCGTCAGATTGCGCTCGAAGAATCCCAGCCGTGCCCCGGCCGCCCGCCCGGCGGCGACTTCACATTGCGCGCTCATGTCATTCGCCCCGCTCGCGCAGCCGGCCGATGTCGTCGAGCCGGCGCTGCAGGGCCATGCCTTCGAGTTTGGCGAAGGGCAGATTGACGAACAGCGAGATGCGCCGGTTCAACTGGCCGAAGGCCAGGGAAAACGCGCGCCGCCGTGCTTCGTCGCTGCCCGGGGCCGCGGCCGGATCGGCTATGCCCCAGTGGGCGGTCATCGGCTGGCCCGGCCAGACCGGGCAGAGCTCGCCGGCGGCGTTGTCGCAGACGGTGAACACGAAATCGAAATTGGGTAAGCCCGGCGCGCCATCCCTTGCGCCGAACGCGTCCCAGTTCTTGCTGCGCAGACCGGCGATCGGCAGCCCCTGCCTCTGCAATAGCTCGATGGCCAGCGGGTTGACCCGGCCGGCCGGGTGGCTGCCGGCGCTCTCGGCATGAAAGCGACCGCCGCCGACATGGTTCAGGATGGCCTCGGCGAGGATGCTGCGCGCCGAATTGCCGGTGCACAGGAAGAGGACGTTGAAGATGCGGCTGGTCATGGGTGGTCCTTCGGCTTGCGGCTGGGACGCCGCTTCGCGGCGGCATGGGCGGCGGTCCTGGGCAGGCAGGCTTCGCCCTTGCAGCAGTTGTCGGTGAGGAAGGCGATCAGTTGGTCCATCGCGCAATAGTCGGCGGCGTAGAAGATGAACCGGCCCTGCTGCCGCGAGGTGACGAGGCCGACGCGGTTGAGCTGGGCGAGGTGGAAGGACAGCGTCGCCGCCGCCAGCGCCAGTTGCTCGCCGATGACGCCCGCGCTCAAACCCTCGGCGCCCGCCTGGACCAGCAGGCGGAAGATGGCCAGCCGGGTTTCGTGGCCGAGGGCGGCCAGGCGTTCGGCGCTGATCGTCATTTCCATCATTCCAGAATATTCGAAATAAAATCCGCGGTCAAGGTTTCGGCGCGACAGGCTCCGGCGCACATCGCGGATGGCCTTCATCAAACATTCACAGTGCCTGGCTAATCTGACGCTCCCGTACCGGTCAAGTCACAGCCTAACGATGCCCGCACAGATTACCCCCATCCCCAGGCCCACAGCCGCTGCTGTCCTCGTTTCCGCGACCCGGCAGCATCTGGCCGCCAGCCTGCTGCTGGATGTGCCCTCGGTCACGCCGGCCCAGACCAACAAGGATGTCTTCGCCCTGTTCGACCAGAGCGCCGCAATCGTCGGTCTGCCGGTGGTGGAGAACGAGCAGCCGATCGGCCTGATCAACCGCAATATCTTCATGGACAGTTTTGCCCGTCCGTTCCATCGCGAGATCTACGGCAACAAGAGCTGCATCGCCTTCATGGACAAGAAGCCATTGATCGTGGATGGCCAGATCAGCCTCCAGGAATTGAGTTTTCTCGCCCTGGACCATGGCGGCAAGACGCTCGCTGACGGCTTCATCATCACCGTCGGCGGCCGCTACGCCGGCATGGGCACCGGCCGCGACATGGTGCGCGCCCTGTCAAATCTTCAAGCCGAAAAAAACCGGCTGGTCATGGAAAGCATCGGCTACGCCAGCGTCATCCAGCGTTCCTTTCTGCGACCTTCGCAACAGGCCTTGCGGACGAGCTTGCCCGATCACTTCCTGATCTGGGAACCGCGCGATGTCGTCGGCGGCGACTATTTCCATTTCGAGATATTCGACGAAGGTTTCTTTTTCGCCCTATTCGATTGCACCGGCCACGGCGTGCCGGGCGCGTTCATGACGCTGATCATGGCCTCCTTTCTTGAGAATGCGCTGAACGCCGATAATCGCCGCGACCCGGGAGCGGTGCTGGCCGAGGTCAACCGCCGCGTCAAGACCGCGCTCGGCCAGATCGACCATACACAAGGTGGCGGGGCGGGCGATGACGAAATCGAGCACCGCTCCGACGACGGCATGGATGCGGCCTTCTGCTGGTTCGACCGCGCGCGCCGCGAACTGACTTATGCCGGCGCGCACAGCCCGCTGCTCCTGCGCCGAGCGGGGGAGTCCGAGGTCCGCCTGATCGAAGGCGATCGCCTCGGCGTCGGCTACGCCGCCACGCCGCTCACGCAGAGCTGGCGCAACCAGAGCTTCACCCTGGCTCCAGGCGCCACCGTCTATCTTTGCACCGACGGCATGGTCGACCAGCCGGGCGGCTCGAAGCGCATCGCATTCGGCAAGAAGCGGCTCTGTCAGTTGCTGCTGGAGCAAGGCGAGAAGCCGATGGTGCAGCAGCAAGCCGCCATAGTCGAGGCGCTCGCCGCCTATCAGGGCGACGAGCCGCGCCGCGACGACGTCAGCATGTTCGGTTTCAGGATTTGAGGGAAATCATGTTGCCCCAGGAAATATTCAAGAGCTTCCGCGGCGTCGCCGACCAGAGCGGCGTCCTCTTCTACTACACCGGCAGTTTTTCCCAAAGCATCGTCGCCGCGATCGGCGACACCCTGAAGCAGCGGCTGGAGGGTGTCGGTGCCAGCAACGGCGCCCGCCGCAAGGTGTTCTCGAGCTTCATCGAGATGGCTCAGAACATTCTCCATTACTCGGCGGAACTGCCCAATCACGAGGATGGCGTGCCGCTCAAGCAAGGTGCGCTGGCGGTGGGCAGGGAAGGCGAGAAGTTTTTCGTCGTCTGCGGCAATCCGGTGCGGGCCGAAGACGTGCCGCGCCTGCAGGAAAAGCTCGAACCCTTGCGGCGCATGTCGCTCGACGAGATCAAGTCGGCCTATCGCGCACGATTGCGCAACGACGCCCACGAGGCAGACACCATCAGCAAGGGCGCCGGACTCGGTTTTCTCACCGTCGCACGCGACGCGACCGAGCCGATCGAATACAGCATCGTCTATGCCGCGAAGGCCGGCGCCGCCATCGGCCGCGTCGATCTGTATCTGAAAGCCATCATCTGATCTGCATAACCTGGGAGACCGCCATGAAAGATCTGCACATTCCGCCGAGCAACGAGACGCCGGAGGTCGATTTTCGCTACTCCGAGCACCGGCTCGTCATCAGAGGCGAGTCCTATCCGGAAAACGCCATGTCCTTCTATGCCCCGATCCGTAATAGTCTGCAGGATTATCTGGCCAGCCTCGGCCCGGGCGACAAGGTAACCGTGGCAATCGCCCTGCGCTATTTCAACAGCTCCAGCACCAAGCTGATTCGCGCCCTGGTCGCCATGCTCAACGCCGCCGCCCTGGGCGGCAAGCAGGTGGTTCTGGACTGGCACCACGACGAGGACGACGACATGATGTCGGAATTCGGGCTGGATTTGCAGGAGGAGCACTCCGCGTTGAAATACAACGCGGTCGTCACGGCGGTCTCCTGAGTCGCGTCGCGGGCGGTCATTTCGCCGCAATGCGTTTGTCACGCCCGGCATTTAGCATCGCCGAACCTTCGTAACCTAGAGGAGTCCATAATATGCTGCGCAAATCGATGATCGCCGCCACCAGCCTCGCGCTGGTTCTCGCCGCCTGCGGCAGCGACGGCATCACGCCCACAGCCGCCCCGGCGGCGGCCAAGTTGTCGGCCCAGGATGCGGCCGCCACGGCCACGCCGATCAAGCACCTGGTCGTTATTTACGGCGAGAACGTTTCCTTCGACCATTACTTCGGCACCTATCCGCAGGCCACCAATCCCGCCGGCGAACCGCCGTTCACCGCAGCGGCCAACACCCCGTCGGTCAATGGCCTGAGTCCGGCGCTGCTCTCCAGCAACCCGAACTACCTCAACACGGCCAACGGGACTGGTGCCGCCAATCCCTTTCGCCTCGACCGCTCCCAGGCCGCCACCGCGGACCAGGACCACGCCTACAGCCAGGAGCAACTGGCCTACGATAACGGCTTGATGGATCTGTTTCCGAAATACACCGGCAGCGCCGGCAGCGGCGGCGCCGGTGCGTTCAACACCAAGGGCCTGGTGATGGGCTACTACGACGGCAATACGGTGACGGCGTTGTGGAACTACGCCCAGCACTTCGCGATGAGCGACAACGCCTACTCCGACCAGTACGGCCCCTCCAGCCCCGGCGCGCTCAACCTGATCGCCGGCCAGACCAACGGCATGAAGGTCGGCGTGAACACCGCCAACTCGACCTCGTTCTACATCAACGACGGCCAGGGCGGGCTCACCATGATCAACGACGTCGATCCGGCCGGGGATATCTGCTCCAGCGCCAGCAAGACGGCCGCCATGACCGGCAAGAACGTCGGCGACCTGTTGAACGCCGGCAGCGTCACCTGGGGCTGGTTCGAGGGCGGCTTCAACACCGCGGTGGTCAATGCCAACGGCACCACCGGCTGCAGCCGCAGCACCTACTCGGATATCACCCGGGCCGCGATGGTCGATTACATCCCGCACCACCAGCCGTTCCAGTACTACGCTTCGACCGCCAACCTGCAGCACCTGCGGCCCAGTTCGACCGCCGCCATCGGCTACACGCTGCAAGCCGACGGCAAGACCCCGGATCCGGCCAACCACCAGTACGGCATGCAGGACTTTTTCGCCGCGGTGAAGGCCGGCAACTTCCCCTCTGTCGCCTTCCTCAAGGCCTCAGGCTACCAGGACGGCCACGCCGGCTATTCCAACCCGCTCGACGAGCAGGCCTTCGTCGTCAAGGTGCTGAACTTCCTGCAGCAGCAGCCGGACTGGAGCAACACCGCGGTGATCGTCGCCTACGACGACTCGGACGGCTGGTACGACCATCTGATGGCCAAGATCGGCAACGGCTCCTTCGACGCCGTCGCCGACCAGCTCACCAGCCCGGGCAACTGCGGCATCGTCGGCTCGACCCCGGTGTTGGGCGGTGTTACTAGCAGCGGTCCGGTCAATGGCCGCTGCGGCCCCGGGACCCGCCAACCCTTCCTGGTGATCTCGCCCTGGGCGAAGGCCAATGCCGTCGACAGCACCCTGATCACCCAGAGCTCGGTCATGCGCTTCATCGAGGACAACTGGTTGAATGGTCAGCGCGTCGGCGGCGGTTCGTTCGACGCCGGTGCCGGCAGCATCATGGGTCTGTTCGACTTCAGCGGCAACGGCAAGAATCCGACGCTCTACCTCGACCCGGTCTACGGCACGCCGCTGACCGCGCCGCCCCAGTCCTGACCGCTAAGGAATGCAGATGAAACGTATGGCACTGCCCGGCTTTTTGCCGGGCGGTGCCATAACTGGGCTGCGCGTCGCAGGAAGTAGCAGCTTCCGTGAATATGCGCATCCTGCTTATCGAAGATGATCCGATGATCGGCCAGAGCCTGATGCGGGCCTTGAACGATGCCGGCTTGTCGGGCGAGTGGCTACGCGACGGGGCGGCGGGGGAATTGGCGATCGTCTCCGGCGGCTACGCCCTGATCCTGCTCGATCTGGGCTCGCCGGACTCGATCTGGGCGCCGACGACTATCCCATCAAGCCCTTCGGTCTCAGGGAACTGCTGGCGAGGATCCGGGCAGTCTTGCGGCGGAATGCCGGCCCCGCAATGCCCATGGTCGGCAAGGGCGAAATCACGCTGAATTTGGCCACGCGGGAAGCGAGCTATCGCGGCAAAACCGTGCAGCTCCCTGCCCGCGAATTTTCCTTGTTGCATGCGCTCGTCGATAGTCCGGGCACGGTCCTCTCGCGCGCCCAGATCGAACAGCGGATCTACTCGGGGAACAAAGAAGTAGGCAGCAACGCGGTCGATGTGCTCATCCATTATCTACGCAGGAAATTCGACAGTGCAATCGTTCGCAACGTTCGCGGCGTCGGCTGGATGGTGGTGAGGCATCCCTGATGCGGTCACTGCAGAAGCAACTGATATTCTGGCTGGTCGGGCTGTTGACCGTGGTCGGCATGCCGGCCGGCGCCGTCTCATTTTATTTCGCGCTGCAAGAGGCGAACAGGCTGCTTGATCACCAGTTGAGTCAGATCGCGCGGAGCGTCGATGAGGGTTCCCAGTTGCCCGCCATGCAAGCCCGATTTCGCCGGGAAAACGAGGCTGCGGCGGCGCTGCACTTTGCCGGACGGGTGCGCGTCGAATTTCATCTGCTGGACGGCGTCCCCAGCGTGGCGCAGGTATTGGTCACCAGCGGCATCGGGCTATTCGACCACGCCGCCCTGCGAACGGTTCGGAGCGCGCATTATCCGGCGCCGCCCGCCGACCTGCGCGGAGTCGACCGGGTGTACCGGGTATCGGTCGAGTTCAGGCGTTGATGGGCACGCCGAGGTCAAAAAGCCTGCACTGTGAAGCTGCGGCTCCATGACGCGATCAGTGCGCTAGTCGCTTGCCGGACAACAGCGCCAGGCTCAGACCGCCCGCGAGCAACGGGCAGTAGAGTGTCGAGAAGCGCCACAACATCAGGGCCGTGGCCATGACCGTGCCGGGTACCCAGGGGGCGAGGATGGCAGCGAGCGCCAGATCGGCGCTACCGCCGCCGGCGGGGATGCCCGTCGATTGGGCCAGGTGCAGGATCACCGCCTGCAAGGTCAGAACGACGCCGAAAGGCAAGCGATAATCGAGTTCCAGCAGCACCACCCAGAGTGCGCCGTAACGGGCGAGCCACTGCAGCGTGGTCAGCAGCAGCTTAAGATTCCGCCTGGTATCGCCCTGCAGAAGCGCTCCCAACTGCGTTCGAAAATCCGCGAGGAATTGACCGCTGCCTGCTCGCTTGTTTTGAAACCATGGGTTCGCGCCCATGAAGCTATGGAGAGCCGCAGCCAGCCTGTGACGTCCGAGCCATAGCCCGCAACTGGCCAGAAAGGCGGCTGCTAGCAGGGTAAGGTAGACCGGTCCGGACACCCTTGGCACGACCTGTGCCAACAAGCTGAATCCGGAGCAGGCGGCGACAGGCAGCGCTGGGCGCGCTGATAGAGGTGATCGCCGTGAGCCAGATACGTCTTCTGCGCCGACGATCACCGGCGCTCCCGTACGGGCCATGCCGCCTCATAACTTGGCCGTCCTCCGACACATCGCGGTCAACCTGATCCGCCTCGACCCCGTCATAAGATTCATGCAATCGTGCTGCCGGTCACGATGGACGGACCAGCCTGCGCTAGAATGACCCTCCATGGAAAGTCGCCGCTCGCTTCGGTTTCCCTCGCTGACCGCGCAAAACCATGGCTGAGGAGATCGAACTCAAGCTGTCCCTGCCGGTTGCGGCGCAGCGCCTGCTGCTGCGCCAGTCGGTGCTGAAGAGAGCCGTTTCCCGGCACACCCAGCAACTCGTCAATCTCTACTACGACACGCATACCCTGTCCCTGCACAAGCGGGGCATCGCCTTGCGCCTGCGCAAGCAGGGCAGAACCTGGCTGCAGACGATCAAATGCGCCGGCAGCCAGGCAGCCGGTCTCAGCACCCGGCCGGAGTGGGAGACGCCTTATTCAGGCCACTTCGATTTCGCCGCCATCGACGACCCGGAGGTGCGCCGCCAACTGGAACGCCCGTCTCTGCGCAAGAGACTCGTGCCGCTATTCGAGACCAGCTATCGCCGCACTACCTGGCGCTTCGAGCCGGCCCCTGGCTGCGTCTTTCATCTGATGGCCGACCGCGGCTGGGTCGCCGCGGCGGGCCGGCGCGAGTCGATTTCGGAACTGGAACTGGAGCTCGAAAGCGGCGACGTCAATGAGCTTTTCAAGCTGGCCCAGGCGCTCGCCGAACGCCTGCCGCTGGTGCCGCAGATCCTCTCCAAGGCCGAGCGCGGCTACCGCCTCTATCGGGATGTCCGAGCGGTCCCGGTCAAGGCGCTGCCCGTCCCGCTCGCCGCCAGTTGCCGGCCGCTTGCCTGCTTCCGCCAGATCGCCCTGTCCTGCCTCGAACATCAGCAAGGCAATCTCGAAGGCGTGCTAAACAGCGAGGACCCCGAATTCATCCATCAGATGCGGGTGGCGACGAGGCGGCTGCGCGCCGCCATGCGCCTGTTCGCGCCGCGGCTGCCGCCGGATTTTATCGACCAACTGTTGCCGCCGCTGCGCCAGTTGACCGCGCGCCTGGGCCGGGCGCGCGACCTCGACGTGCTGCTCGCGGAGATCAGTATGCCGGTGATGCAGGCGCTGCCCGACGAGCCGCGCCTGGCGGCCCTGGTCGGCGCCGTGACCGACCGCCAGTATGCCGCGCGCGGGGCGGCCGTGCGTTATCTGCAATCGGCCGCTTACGGCCGCCTGATGCTTCTGGCCACTGCGCTGCTGCAGCGCCCGGCTTTTATCGAACCGGCGGCCGAGGAAACGATCGCCGTCTTCGCCTCCGACCGACTCAAGCGCTTGAGGAAGAGGGTGCTGGAGCTGGCCCGAGCGGCCAGTACCGACGATCCGGGCTCGCTGCATAGACTGCGGATAGCGATCAAGCGCCTGCGCTATGCGCTGGAGTTCTTTTCGCCGCTTTGCTCCGGCAAGGCGCTGCAAAGGCTGCTGCGCAGCCTCGGGGCGCTGCAGGACGAACTGGGACAATTGAACGACCTGGCCAATGCCGGTGTGCTCCTGATGCACTGCGCCGGCGACGATCCGCGCCTGCGCGAGGCGGTCTCGCTGGTGGGCGGCTGGCATGCCTCGCGCCACCGCGAGCTGCTCGCGCGCATCCCCGGGCGGCTCGCAGAACTGCGGCGACTCTCCCTGCCGACGCTGGGTTGACTCATCGGTCGGTGGCGTCCTGCGCACGGAATTGCGGCGTGGCATTCGACGGCTATGTTTGAACCGCGCAAGCTCAGCTCGATCGGTTCCGCTAGGGGATGGCCTCGCCCGAAACGGGCTTGTTTCTTTGCCCCAAGGCGATGCTGTGCCGCAGCTTCGCCGACAGCTTCGTCAGGTCCAGGCCGGCCGCCTGGAGCTCGCGCTGAAAGCCGGCGAGGTCGGAGATGTCCGCGGCGATACCTTCGAGCTGTTCCTCGTGACCATACCAGCTGGTCATCGAGAGATACTTGGCGACGACGGCGATGCCCTTGCCGTCGATCGCCGTTCTGCCGATCCAGGCCTCGGGATCGAAGCGGCGCTGCTGCTCGGCGCAGAATCGGGCGAGGGCATCAAGCGCGAGTTTGTCCATGGATGACTTCCGGCGTTGTCGACATCGGGACCTGACGTGCTGCAACTGCGTTGCCGACGGTGGCCGCAGTATGCCATGGAGGTATTGCAGTCGCATTGCCGAATTGTGACCCTGGCGGCCGGCAGACGGCACTATCTGGTATGTCTAATGGCAGATATAATGGCGCTTTGCCGCCATGAGCATGGTCGGTGCGCTGGCGGACCGGCGGTGGCCGGGGCTCGGCGCAAGCCCGGGACCGGTGTCGCTCGCCGCTGCCCGGAGCGATAACGGAAAGCGGTGATGTTAAATCAATCCAGGATCGTTACCCGGCTACTCTTGGGCTTCGCGCTGGTATTGCTGACCGTCCTGGTCCTGGGGGCCTTGGCGCTGCGCAGCATCGGGCAACTGTCCGACACCGACGTCGACATCTTCCAGCACCCATTCACCGTCAGCCGCAACATCCTCGAGGTCAAGGTGGCGGTGCTCGCGGCGCAGAAGCTCATGGCCGAACGCTTGCAGGACGCCGCTCCCGCCGCGGCGGCCTCCGTGGCGCAGCGGCTGGCGCAGGAAAACGCCGGCATCGACCGGCACCTGGGCGTGGTCCGTCAGCGATTCCTGGGCAACCGGGCAGAGCTGGAGCGCATCGACACCGCCTTGGCCCAGTGGCGCGCCGCCGACGCCGAGACCCTGCGCCTGGCCGAGGACGGCAAGATGGCGGCGGCGCTCGCCTTGTATCGGGGCCGCGACGCCTCGCAGGGCGACGCATTGTTGCGGGCGGTGACCGACGTCTCCGATTACGCCGCCAACAAGGCCATCGAGTTCAAGGATCTGGGCGCGCAGCAAAGCCGGGTCGTGACGCGGCAGATCCTGACGGCGCTGGCCCTGTTCGCGCTGGCCGGAATCGCGCTGGCGCTCCTGATCACCCGCAGCGTCAGGCGCTCGCTGGCGCTCGCGGTCGCGGCGGTGCAGGCGCTGATCAAGGGCAGCGGCGAGCGGCTGCGCGCGGCAGAAGCGGTCGGCGCCGGAGACCTCGGCCAGGAAATCGTCGTCTCGGCGCCGCTGGAGATCGATCTCACGCGTCTGCCCGGAGACGAAATGGGCGATCTGATCAAGGCGGCGGTCCGTCTCAGCGAGGTGCAGTGCACGCTCGACCAGGCCCTGCTCAAGATGACCCGCTCCTTGCGCCTGGCGCGCGAGACCGAGCGCGGCCGCGACTGGCTGAAGACCGGGCGCAACGAACTGAATATGCTGCTGCGCGAGGAGCAGGCGACGGCAGAACTGGCCAACGCAGTGCTGAGG
>MLJW01000284.1_pt1 | contig 32377 bp, 26 predicted proteins | sample 888231 | NCBI WGS metagenome assembly MLJW01 (sample SAMN05788063, study PRJNA343431) | mine drainage metagenome | isolation source: sample collected from the inflow into an acid mine drainage treatment plant... | place: Germany: Lusatia, lignite mining district
TCTGGACGGATGCGGACGACGCGACGCGCGAGCGGGCCATCGCGCAGCAGCCCGGCCCGGAACACGAGGCGCAGCGTCAGCGCCTGGCCGCGCTGCTGTTGCACGCCCGCGGCGCCGAACTGCACCGCGCCGGCATCTCCCCGGTGGCGCAGCGCCGCGAGCTGCTCGAGCTCGCGCAACTGCTGCTGCGCCGGCGTTGCCGCGACGGCGCGTTGCTGCTCGTTGTCGACGACGTGCACCACGCCAACGCAGCCACGCAGTCACTGCTCCAGCAGCTGCTGGCCGACGCGGCCGGGCTGCCGCTGCTCGCGCTGCTGACCGCGCGTACGCCGTCGCCCGCCGCCTGGCCCGCGTTGACCCGCATCGAGCTGCCGCCGCTGTCCGACGCCGACATCGCGCGCATCGTCGCTGCGCTCGGCACCGAATCGCAGAACACCAGATCGCAGAACACTGAAGCGCAAGGCGCCGGAACGCAGCAAGCTGGATCAAACGACGCCGAACGTCGCGCCTGGTTGATCGAGCGCAGCGCCGGCAACCCGCTGTTTGCCGAGGAGCTCGTCGCGCTGCGCGGCCCGGCGCAGGCCTCGGCGCGCATTGCCGACCTGCTCGGCACGCGACTGGCGCAGCTCGGCGACGCCTGCGCGACCGCGCAGCACGCCGCAGTCATCGGTCTGCACTTCGACGCCGACGTGCTCGGCCGCGTCAGCCCTCGCTCGCGCACCACCGTCGAGCGCCACCTGGCGCAGCTGCGCGCCGCCGGCATCGTTCGCCCGGCCGCCGACGGCCGCCTCGCGTTCCGCCACGCATTGCTGCGCGACACCGCTTACTCGATGCTCGGCGCCGCCGAGCGCAAGGCGCTGCACCGCCGCATCGCGCGGGCGCTGGACGACGTCGGCGGGCCGGCTCAATCGGCGGCGCGTGCCGAGCACTGGGAGCAGGCGCAGGACGCCCTGCACGCCGCCGCCGCATGGCTCGACGCCGGTGCCGACGCGCTGAGGCGCCACGTCTACGCCGCCGCCGCCGCGTGCTACGCGCGCGGCCTCGATGCGCTGCAGTCGGTGCCCGCCGGCGCCCCGCGCGACGCGCTCGAGCTCAGACTGCACCTCGGCGCGGCACGCGCCGGCCAGCGCAGCGGCAACTTCCACGACCCGGCCGCGATGTGCCACCTCGAGCGCGCGCTGCAGCTCGCCGGCGAGCGCGGCGCCGACCCCGCCGAACTGTTCGATGCGCTGTGGGGCGCGTGGGAAGTGTCGGCCTGCCAGGTCAGCTTCCACTACGGCCTGTCGCTGGCCGGAAAGCTGCTCGAAGTGGCCGGCGAACTCGACGCCCACCCCTACGCGGTGCTGGCGCGCTACGCGCTCGGCGTCAGCCGCTACTGGACCGGCAACTTCGAGCGCGCCCGCGTCGACCTGCAGGCGGTGATCGCCGCCGACGCGCAAAGCGCCGAACCGCTGCGCAACCCCTACGGCCTGCTGCTGGTCGTAGGCGCCCACGCCTACGCCGCGCTGTGCAGCCAGCGCCTGGGGCTGGCCGCGGCGTCGTCGTCACACGGCCGCCGCGCGCTGGTCGCCGCGCACCGCGCCGATGACGACTACGCCTGGGTCTTCACCTGCACGCTGGGCGCGATCCGCGAGCGCATGGCGCAACGCCCGGCGCGAACCCGCGCCTATGCGCATGCCGGCCTGGAGCGCGCCGCGCGCAGCCGCCTGGTCACGTTCGAGGCCGTGCTGCACAGCCACGCCGCGTGGGCCGACGTGCTCGAGCATCGCGACGCCCGCGCGCTGCCCATCCTCGAGCGCGGCGTGCGCACCGTCGAGCTCGACTACCCGGCGGCCATGGTCGTGCAGCTGATCCCGCAAGTCGAGGCGCTGCAACTGCTCGGCCGCCGCACCGCGGCGCTGAAGGCGCTGCGCGAGCTGCTGCAGTGGCGCGAGCGCCTGTTTGATCAGCGCGACGACGACAGCGTCGAGCGGCTGGTGCGTGTCTGCGCCGAACGCCCCGGGCGCTTGCGCGGCGACTAGCATCGCGGAAACGATCGAGTCAAACGCTTCGGGTAACACGCTCGGGCATGCCGCTCATGGCTCCCGTCGCCGGCCGCGCCTGTCGCGGGTGAGCGGCGTCAACCCGGAACCGGTTGAAGCAGGGCCAGGCTCGACACCGCGACGAAATGCGGGTTCAGGATGTCGGCCTTGCCGCAGCGCAGGGGCTTGCCGGCTAGCGTGACGACGTGGCCGCCGGCGCCTTCGAGCACGGCTTGCGCCGCGGCGGTGTCCCACTCGCAGGTCGGCGCCAGCCGCGGGTAGACGTCGGCGGCGCCTTCGGCGACGCGGCAGAACTTCAGCGAACTGCCGGCCTGCACGAGTTCGCGCGGCTCGAAGCGAGCGATGAAGCGCTCGGTTTCGGCATTCAGGTGGCTCTTGCTCGCGACCACGCGGATCACGGCGCCGGGTGAGGGCGGTGCGGCCACGCGCAGCGCGACGGGCTCGCCGCCGCGGGCGCGGAACGCGCCCAGGCCCGCGCCGCCCCAGTAGGTGCAGCCGTGCGCCGGGACGTGGACGACGCCGAGTCGCGGCGCGCCCGAATCGATCAGCGCAATGTTGACGGTGAAGTCGCCGTTGCGATCGACGAACTCCTTGGTGCCGTCGAGCGGATCGACGAGCCAGAAAAGCCCGTCACGGGCGACGTCCTCGTGCTCGCCTTCCTCGGACACGACCGGGACGTCGGGCGTCAGCGCGCGCAGGCCGTCGACGATCAGGTGGTGCGCCGCGAGGTCGGCCTCGGTCAGCGGGCTGGAGTCGGCCTTGGATGTGACGGCGGCGCGTTCGGGTGCGTTGTAAATGCTCAGGATGGCGTCGCCGGCGGCGCGCGCCAGCGCGAGCAGGGGGGCGATCAGCGGTGGCAGGGCTATGGATTGGCGCATTTTGCTGTATTTGAATTTTTCTTCAGGTTTGATCGATGGTAGATTGTGAATTCGTCAATAATTTTCTATTGATCTGCACTTTACGCCATATACCTCGACATGCCTGCTTTTGCTCTGGATCCCGCTCGCGCCTGGAACACCGACTCCGCCTGCGCCGCGCTGCAGGCCGCGGGCCTGGCCGACAGCCGGCGCACCGCCGAGCGCAGGTTGCACGAACTGGGGCTGTTGCCCGCGGCGCTCGACGTCGATGCCTTGCGCGACGAGTTCGACCGGGCCCCGCGTACCGTGGTGCTGCGCGACGCGGTGGCGCGAGCGCGAACCAGGCGCACTCTGGTGCTGTTCGCGCAGCTGCACGCGGGTGCCGATGGTCGCGGCTGGCTGCACGTCAATGATGCGCGCGGCGGGCGTCACTGGGTTGCGCTGCCCACCGCGGGCGAGCGTGAAGCGGCCGCGCACGCGGCGCTGCGCCAGTTGCAGCTCGCGCTGGGCAAGCCGATCGCGGTGTTTCCGCACGGCGTGCTGGTCGGGCTGCTGCGCCGGGCACCGGCGATCGACGGCGTCGCGCTGCAGCCCGAGGCCTACGCGCCGGTGCTGTTCGAGCCGCAGCCGGCGCCACGCCGCGAGCGACTGCGCAGCGCCCATTTGCACAGGCTCGAAGCCGAGAGCATCCACATCCTGCGCGAAGCGGTCGCCGAGGCCGAGCGTGCGGTGATGCTGTACTCGATTGGCAAGGACAGCTCGGTGATGCTGCACCTGGCGCGCAAGGCCTTCCACCCGGCGGCGCCGCCGCTGCCGCTGCTGCACGTCGACACGCGCTGGAAGTTCCAGGAGATGTACCTGTTCCGCGACTGGATGGCCCGCAGCAGCGGCATGGACCTGCAAGTGCACGTGAACCCGGAAGCGATCGCGCGCGACATCAGCCCGCTGCGCCATGGCTCGGCGCTGCACACGCAGATCACCAAGACCGAGGGCTTGAAGCAGGCGCTCGATCAGGGGCGCTTCGACGTGGTGTTCGGCGGCGCGCGCCGCGACGAGGAAAAGAGCCGGGCCAAGGAGCGCATTTTCTCGTTCCGCAACGCGCACCACGTCTGGGATCCGAAGAACCAGCGTCCTGAGCTGTGGAACCTGTACAACACGCGCAAGGCGCCGGGCGAGAGCATTCGGGTGTTTCCGCTGTCGAACTGGACCGAGCTCGACATCTGGCAGTACATCGACCAGGAAGACATTCCGGTGGTGCCGCTGTACTTCGCCAAGGAGCGGCCGGTGGTGCGGCGCGACGGCATGCTGCTGATGGTCGACGACGACCGCTTCGAGCTGCTGCCCGGCGAAACGATCGAGTACCGCACGGTGCGCTTTCGCACGCTGGGCTGCTACCCGCTGACCGGCGCCGTCGAGTCGACCGCGACCTCGGTGGCCGACATCGTGCTCGAGCTGCTGCGCACGCGCAGCTCGGAACGCCAGGGCAGGCTGATCGACGCCGATTCCAGCGGCAGCATGGAGAAGAAGAAACGCGAGGGGTATTTCTGATGGGACGCAAGACGCATGGCGTCGCGCCGGCAGCGCCGTCCGCGCCGGCTGGCATCGACGATTTCCTCGCCGCGCAAAGCCGCCAGGACCTGCTGCGCTTCATCACCTGCGGCAGCGTCGACGACGGCAAGAGCACGTTGATCGGGCGCCTGCTGTGGGAATCCAAACAGCTGTTCGACGACCAGATCGCCGCGCTGCAAAGCGAATCGAAGCGCTTCGGCACGCAGGGCGACAACATCGATTTCGCGCTGCTCGTCGACGGGCTGTCGGCCGAGCGCGAGCAGGGCATCACCATCGACGTCGCCTACCGCTTCTTCGCCAGCGACAAGCGCCGCTTCATCGTCGCCGACACGCCGGGCCACGAGCAGTACACGCGCAACATGGCCACCGCGGCGTCGACCGCCGATTGCGCGCTGCTGCTGGTCGACGCGCGCGCCGGCCTGCTGACGCAGACGCGGCGCCACGCGACGATCGCGTCGCTGCTCGGCGTGCGCCACGTGCTGCTGGCGGTGAACAAGATGGACCTGGTCGGTTTCGACGCGCAGCGCTTCGCCGAGATCCGCGACGCGTTCGAGGCCTTCGCCGCGCCGCTGGGATTCGCCAGCGTCGGCGCAATCCCGCTGAGCGCACTCAATGGCGACAACGTCACCGAGCGCTCGGCGCACACCCCCTGGTACCACGGCCCCACGCTGGTCGGCTACCTGGAAAGCGTCGAGGTCGCGCGCGACCCCGGGCAGCGCCTGGTGTTTCCGGTGCAGTGGGTCAACCGCCCCAACGCCGACTTCCGCGGCTTCAGCGGCACGGTGGCGGCCGGCAGCGTCGCGGTCGGCGATGCGCTGCGCGTGACCGCGTCGGGCCAGCTCGCCACGGTGGCCGAGATCGTGACCTTCGACGGCAGCTTGCCGCGCGCCGACGCCGGCGACGCGGTGACGCTGCGCCTGGACCGCGAAGTCGACGCGTCGCGCGGCGACATGATCGCGCACGCAGGCGCGCCGCTGGACACCAGCGACCAGTTCGAGGCGACCCTTGTGTGGCTGCACGAGGAGGCCGGGCTGGTCGGGCGCAGCTACGAGCTGAAGCTGGCGTCGCAGTGGTGCGGCGCGTCGCTGACCGCGATCAAGCACCGCATCGACGTCAACACCCAGGGGCGCGAACCGGCGCGGCAGCTTCAGCTCAACGACATCGCGGTGTGCAACGTCGCCTGCAGCCGGCCGCTGGCGTGCGCGCCGTACGCCGAGTCGAAAACGCTGGGCGCGTTCATCCTGGTCGACCGCTACAGCCACGCGACCGTGGCCGCCGGCATGATCACCCACAGCCTGCGCCGCGCTTCCAACGTGCACCGCCAGGCGCTGCAGGTCACGCGCGCGGCGCGCGAGCGGGTCAACGGCCATGCCGGACGCGTGGTCTGGTTCACCGGACTGTCGGGCTCGGGCAAGTCGACGCTGGCCAACGCGCTCGAGGTCGAGCTGCACGCGCGCGGACTGCGCACCTACATCCTCGACGGCGACAACGTGCGCCAGGGGCTGAACCGCGACCTCGGCTTCACCGACGCCGACCGCGTCGAGAACATCCGCCGCATCGCCGAAGTCGCGCGCTTGATGCTCGACGCCGGGCTGGTCGTGATCACCGCGTTCATTTCGCCGTTCGAGCGCGAGCGGGCGATGGCGCGCGAAGTCGTCGGCGCCGACGACTTCATCGAGGTCTACGTCGACACGCCGCTGGCGGTGTGCGAGCAGCGCGACGTCAAGGGCCTGTATCGCAAGGCGCGCGCCGGGCAGATTCCGAACATGACCGGGGTCAACAGCGCCTACGAGCCGCCGCCAAACCCGGATTTCATCGCCAATGGGGTGTCCGGGGACATCGCGGCGGCGGTCGCGCAGCTCGCCGACCGGATGGTGGCGCGCCGGGCAGGCGACGTCAAAGGTTAGTCCACCCTCAACGCACCCGCCACTGTACGACCTGGTTGATGCTGGCGCCCGTGAACAGCAGCGGGTTCATCGGTGAACTGGCTTGCTGGGTGCCGCCGTACACCGGCAGTGAACTGCCGCCGATCGACAGGTTCGGCGTATACGCCTGGCCTTGGCCGAGGTCGAGGTTGCCGGTCAGATACTTGCCGTTCTGCGTGATGGTGTTGCTCGGGAACGCGCCGCTCGACAGCGCGAAGAAGTCGTAATAGCCCTCGCCGTTGAGATTGCAGCTCGCCGCTGTATTGCTCGGCGGTACGTAGGCTGGCACGACGAGCACGCCGTTGACGACGCGCGGCGCATCGGAAATGATCGCGTTGGCCTGCAGCGATGCCGGCGTGGTCGACGACGAGGCCAGCTTCGACCAGCTCGAGCCGCCCCACGTGTAGGCGGCGCCCGCACCGCTGGCCCACAGCGGGCTCCAGCCGGTGTTGCCGATGCCGAACACCGTGATCATGCTGGTGCTGGTCGTGCTGTTGGTGCTGACCGCCCACAGGTAGGGCAGGTTCTTCACCGTTTGCGACCCGATGTAAATCACCGGCTGGCTGTCCTCGGTGGTGCCCAGCGACGTGATGTTGCCGACGTCGACGCTGGCCGAGCCGCTGAACGAGGTTACGTAGATCGTTCCGCTGCCATTGCCGAAGTACAGCTCGCCGCCGCTGGGGTCGTAGTCGAGCGCGCTGGTCACGAGGCCGACGCTCTTGGGCAGCGTGGTGCTGGTCGAGGCGCCGGTGGCGACGTTGAACTCGACCAGCGTGCTGCTGCTCGAGTCGTTGACGATGAACGCCGCGTACTGGCTGCCACCGATGTTGCCAATCACCGGAGCCTGCCGCTGCGGATACCCGGTCGTGCCTGAAGGCAGCGCCTGGGTATTGCTGGGCATCGAGCTGACCTTGGGCATGAAGGTGGTGACGACCTTCGACGGATTGCCGCTGGAGTCCAGCGCGAGGTCGTACCAGAGCGCGCCACCCTGGGCGCTGCCGACGATGTAAGTGCCCCAGGTCGTGTTGCCGCCGGCGGTCGTCTGTGCATCGACCACGGCGAACTTGCCGGCGAAGTTGTCGGCGTACGGGAAGCTCGAATAGTTCTGCAGCTGGGGGAGGAAGCTGCGCGGCATCCAGCCCCAGCGCAGGGCGCCGGTGGTGGCGTCGATCGAGTACAGGAAGCCGTCGTCATTGCTGAACAGCAGCGCGGTCGGGCGCGTTTTCTCGGTCGTCGCGTAGCTGAGGTAATTCGGCAGCAGCGCGTCGGTGGCGCTGGACGGGGGGCTGAGCAGCGTGGCGTAGTCGCCGGTGCCGAATGCGTCGAGCACCGAGCCGGCGGCGCGCGTACCCAGGTAGGGCTGCGAGCAGCCGCTGGGCGCCGCCGTGTTCGGATCGACGGTGTAGGCGACGATGTTCGACACAGCGGGCACGCAGGTCGTCTTGCTCAGCGCGAACGCGGCGCTATCGCCACTGGCCAGCGTGGCGAGGGTCGAGATCGACGAGCCGTTCGAAGCGGTCGACTTCAGCGTGCTCGAGCTGCGCGTGCTGTTCTTGCTCATCAGCGCGCCGGCTTCCCACGACGAGGTGCTCGACGCGGTTCCGCTGGACGTGAGCGCGTAGGCGTTGAGGTAGCCCTGCACCGGGCTCTGGTTGCTGCTCAGCGTGTAGAGGAAGCCGTTCGCGCTGACGGTCAGCGGCGCCACCGGAGCGCCGATGGTGCGAGCCGCCGGCGTCGCCTCGAAGCAGGTGATCTCGTGCACGTTGGTGCCGCCACCCGTCGACGCGCCGAAGCCGTAATAGAACGCGCTGGGCATCGGGCCGTTCGACGTCGAGATGTCGAGCTGGTTGATGACCTGCGTGAAGCCGGTGTTGTTGTAGTTGTACCAGAAGCTCAACAGTCCGCCGGGGCTGATCACGAGCTTGTACGTGATCGGCTTGGCCGCGGTGCGCGTGGCGCTGACGTTGTGGCTGTTGTCTTCCTGGTTCGAGATCGGCTGGGTCGACGGCAGGATGGTGTAGGCCGCGGTGTTCGTGGTCGGGTTGGTGAAAATCCCCGCGTAATCTGGAATGTTGTATGTTTTCCCGCCGTATTTGTAGCTGCCGCCGTTGGCGCACAATTTTTGCAAGTCGCTGTTGGTCGCGCTCGGGTTGATCATCTGCAGCATCGGCAAAGTCACCGCGCCGTAGCCGCGCAGGCCGATTTCGCCGGGGTTGCGTCCGTTGTTCGGCCAGTTGCTCAAGCCCAGGTACTGGTCGATTCCGGTCGCGGTGTTGTCGTTCGAGTTCAGGTAGTTGCCAAACTCGTCGATGCCCAGCCCGAGGTAGCCGCCGGGCATGCCGTCGGTGGGGTTCTTGCCGTTGGCGCAGCTGTAGCCCAGGCTGCCGCCGAACGCGCCGATGGATGCGGAGGTCGGGTCCCAGATCTGGTAGTAAGGATATTTCGAGTTGAGCTTTCCATAGCTCGAGCCGTCGGCCGGCGGCCCGCCGTTCATCAGGTAGAACGCAATCCCGTCGGCGCCGCTGGTCGAGTTGCCGTTGTTGTACGCGTTGCCGCCGTAGGTGTAGGTCGTGAAAGTGACCTGGATGCCCTGCGTCGACGGGAATGGCTTCGCGGCGATGATGGCCCCGGTCTCTTGGGTACTTTGCGTGCCGCCGTTGGTCAGTCTCAGCGCGCCGCTGCCGATCGGATCGGCGGTACCGCTGCCGTTGCCCAGGCCGACCAGCGGCAATTGGGAGCCGGTGTTGGTCGGATTGGTTCCGCCGTTACTTTTGCTGAAGTAATACGGATCGCCGACGCAGGGCGGGATGCCGATGCCGTTGGCAATCGCCGGCGTCGATGAATCGCCCGCGGTCAGGCACGCGCCGCCTTGCGCGTACCAGGAATTGGTCACGCTGTCGCCGGTGAAGTTTTCCTGCACGATGACCTGCGCCGAGGCCAGCTCGAGGCCGCTCAGCGCCAGCAGCGCGGCGCCGAGCAGCAGCCGGAGGTTGCGCGGGCGAACAAAGGACTGTGGTTTCATCGCGGCCCCTCACTGCACCAGGCAGAGCTTGTAGAGCGATTCGGTATCGACCGCCACGTTGGTTCGTGAGTCGACCGTGTGCACCCAGATGTCGTAGTAACGCGCGACCAGCCCTTGCGTGTCGCCGCACGCGCTGCTATCGCTGCGACCGGTCGGTTGCACGAAGGCCCAGGCCTGCTGTGTCGCGCCGTTGGGCAGGCCGGCGCTGCCGTTGTTCGAACTGACTTGTGCGCAGGTATCGGTCGACGTCGGCGACGCAATGCATGTCACCCAATAACCGGGGGTCGGCGCAGCGCTGAGCGCGGTCGACAGGAACCACGCCTTGCCGCTGGCCGCCGTTTCGAGCAGTTGGCCGGGGTTGTTCTGCGACGTCTGGGTGATCTGGTCGGCCACCCACTGCAATGCCAGGTCGCTCGCCTGCGTGTTCTTCTGCCGCTGGCTGAACGCGTCAGTCAGCGACGTGTCGGTGAGCGCACCGCGGAACGTGAACAGCGCGCCGAGGAACATCAGCAGCAGCGCGATCAGCACGACGAACAGCACCGAGCCTGTCTGGCTGGTGCACATGGATCGCCGTGAAGTTGCATGACGCATCGCGATGTCCTTCGGTTCAACCCTCGCCACTTTCCGAGGTGCTGGTCGAGGTGCTGGTCGAGGTGCTGCTGCTCGAACCGCTGCCCGAGCTGCCGCCGCCGGTCCCCGATGACGAGTTGGCGGTGACGTTGCGCAGCCAGACCTGGGTCACGTAGACCGCGAAATGGTCGTGGGCCTCGGCCGCGCTCCGCGTGTAATCGACGAAGGCGTCGGGCGCGACGAGCCCGCTGCCTGGCTGCGGCACCGCGATCGTCTTCGGCGCGGTGTACTGCGGGTCGGCCTGCAGCGTGCGCATGACCAGCGCCAGCGCGACTTTGACCAGCTGGTCGGTGGGGCCCACGTCGCCCCAGGTCTTCCACGTCGGCGCGGTCTGACCGATCGTCGCGTTCGCCGGGATGACGCCGAACAGCGCCTGCAGGCTCACGGCCCCCGGGGCGATGGCCTGCTGCGAAATCAGTGCGTCGCTCATGGCGTCGTAGGTCGAGCGCTGCAGCACTGGAAACGTCTGCCCGCTGCTCTTGTTGATCCAGTATTGCTGGAGTTCGAGCAGCCCGCTCGAGCTGCCCAGGTCGATCAGCTGCGAGTGGATCAGGTTGCCGTTGGACAGCGAGCCGAACGCCGCCGGAATCTGCGCGGCATAGCCCGTGTACCCGATCGATGGCATCAGCGAGCTCGGCGAGCTCTTGATGTAGGTGGCGCCCTGGCCGGTGCTCGCGTTGTTGTTGACGATCGGGATGCGCAGGCAGACGATGCCACCGTTCATCGGCACCGCCAGATAAGCGATGTCGCCGATGTTCAGCGCTTGGCTGCCGATCAACTGATTGGTCGAAATCGGCAACTGGGTGCTGTTCATCGCGCCCTGGCCGTTGCCCGATTGCGTCGTGCCGAACTGCACGACCGACAGCGGCGGCATCGAGTTGGCGACGAACTGCGGAATGCTCGGAGCCGAGGTCATCATCAGTGCTTGCTGAGCGTAGCCGCTGCCGTAGCCCGGCGCGGTGCTTTGCAGCGGGATGGCGGTGCCGCTGGCCTGCGATGCGGCCCAAACCGGGGCCTGCGTTGTATAGCCGCTCTGCTTTGAGTTGTAGGTCAGCGTGAGCTGGCAGTGTGGCTGCGCGATGCTGAGCATGAAGCCGGCGCTTTGCAGGTCGCGCGTCAGCAACGTCAGCGCGGCTCGCGCGTTGTCGTTCATCTGCGCCAGCGTGCCGTTGTTGGCGTCCTGGCGAAAGCCGAACCCCAGCGTGATGAACACGACCAGGCCGAGGATCGCGCTGATGGTCAGCGCGACCAGCAGCTCGACCAGGGTCAGGCCGCGCGCTCGCTTACTGGATGCCGATCTGTCCATGGAATACTTGAGAGCGTTTGGTCGAACCCTGGGTCCAGCCGAGCGTGAGCTGAACACCGCAGCTGCTGGTGCTGCACGCCGTGCCATTGGCGTTGTTCTGTGCGGCGATGGACACCGTCAGCCCAGGAATCAGCTGGGCGTATTGCGAATACCAACCGCTCAGCGAGGTCGTCGGCATCGAGCTGGCTTGCGCGGCGCTGCTGACGGTGACAGGAAGCACAGAAGGATTGGCGCCGAGAATCGCGAACAGCGCATCGGCCGCCATTTGCACGCCGCTGACCGTGCCGTTGGTATACGGCTGCGGCGCGGTGCGCGCGTACAGCGCCGACACGCCGAGCATGCCCAACGAGAAGATCAACAGTGCGATCAGCACTTCAAGCAGGCCGAAGCCACGCTGTCGCAGGCGGTCAGGACGCATATTGTGGCCCCCACAAGATGACGCCCGAGCCGTAGATGTAAATCGTCGACGGTTGCGTCGGGTTGCCGGCCAGCGTGAACGTGATCGTGTTCGACGCATTCGACGTGCCGCTGCTGATGTCGACCATGCCCAGGTTGTTGTAGCTCAGTGCAAGGTTGCTGCCGCTCATGCCCGAGCAACTCGCCCCCTTGAATTCGGCGCCGACTTGCTGCGTCGTCAGCGAGTGTGCGGTGTCGGTGGTTCCGGTGGTGCTCGCGGTCCAGCTGATCTTGGTGTCCCAACTGCAGTCGCCGTTGAGGGTGATCGTTGCCACCGTCGCGCCGGCCAGCGCCTGCGCCCGGGTCCAGGACGCATCCTGCACAAAGGTTTCGGACAGCGAGACTGCGCGGCGCGCGGCGACCGCGCTGAGCAGGTTGGGCAGCGCCAGGCTCGCGAGCAGCGCGACGATCAAAATCGTCACGAGCAATTCGAGCAGCGTGAATCCGGCGCGACGCCGCGACCACTTGCCTATTTGAGCTGACGCACCCGTTGACATGGTCGTGCGATTTCGAGAATCCCAAGTGCGAATGACCGGTCGGCGCAACCCCGCGCTTGCTGGGATACGCGCCGTTGCGCACAATCATAGCGTTGCAAACATGGTTTGAAGGGGTTTTTCGGGAATGGCGCAGGATCGCGCTCGGCGGGAGATTACGATGGCGTGCCTGGATACGACAGATACGGGAACCTCCCAGATGCGACGCGCTGACCCTGGATACGCTGCCGATCGACACCATGTCCCGTGCCGCGACACGTTCGCGGCGGCATCCCGGCTGGTGCCGCGAGCGGCGGCAGCCGGGTTCACGCTGATCGAATTGCTGATTGTCGTGCTGGTCGTCGCCATATTGGCTGCGGTTGCCTTGCCGGCCTACAACAATTACGCGTTGCGTGGTTACATCAACACGGCGCAGGCGGCATTGTTGGCGCAGGCTCAAAGCATGGCGCAATACGCGCAGGATCATGCCACTTACGTCGGTTCATGCGCGAATCCGCCGGTGGTCAACAATTTCTCGATCGCTTGCAGTAATCTGTCGCAGACGACGTATACGCTGACGGCGTCGGGCAGCGGGCCGGCCGCGGGGTTCACCTTCACGCTCGACGCATCCGGCGCGAGGCAGACCACCGCGGCGGCGCGGGGGTGGAGTACGAGCAGCAGCTGTTGGATCACCGACAAGTCCGGGGACTGCGCGGCACCGTGAACCCGGCGCGAGCACGGAGAACGCCATGAATACCGGCAGCCCCGCATTTTCCACCCGCGCCACCGACGGCGACGCCGCCGCCGAGGCGCAGCGCATCGCGCAGCGCCTCGACGCGCGGCTGGCCGAGCTGCCGGTGCTGCCGAGCATGCTGGTGCAGCTGGCAGCGCTCGATTCCGAACAGCCGGATTACTTCGACCGCGTGCTCGCGCTGGTCAACGCCGATCCTGGCTTCGCGGTGCGGCTGCTGCGCCTGGCCAATGCTGCCGGACAGCAGAGCGGGCAGACCGCGCGCGCGATCGAGTCGACGACCGCGGCGCTGATCAAGGTCGGCGCGCGCGCCGCGGTGGAGCTGATGCTGACCTCGCACGCGGCCAAGGTTTTTCCGGCGCGCAGCGACTGGCAGCGCGACCTGTGGATGCATTCGATCCTGGCGGCGTACTTCATGCGCCGGCTGGCTCCGTTCGTGACCGACTATCCGATCGACATGAACGAGGCCTATCTCGCCGGGCTGCTGCACGACATCGGGCGCTTCCTGCTGTTTCTCGAGGCACCCGAGCCGTTCCGCGAAGTCGGCGAGGCCGACTGGAACACGCCGGAGGCGCTGCGCGAGGCCGAGCAGGAATGCTGCGGCTACACCCACGCCGAGCTCGGCGCCATGGCGCTGCGTCGCTGGGGCATGGCGGAGTCGCTGGTGGTGGTCGCGCGCGATCACCACGGCGGCGAAGCCGCCGCGTACAGCGGCCAGCAGCGCGCGCTGCTGGCGCTGCTGCGCGACGTCGACTGGCTGGCCTTGCGCGTCGCGCGCGACGGCCTCGACTGGTTCGAGCAGCCGCTCGACACGATCGACGCGCAGCTCTCGGGGCAGATGGCCAGCCACTACCGCGGCGACCTGACGCACCGGCTCAACGTGCTGCGCCAGGCCGCCCGCGAAGCGCGCCAGCTGGCCGCGGCGCTGGGCGTGGGCTGGGACTCCGGCGTCAGCGAGGGCGCACCGTCAGCACCCGCGTGATCGGGGTGTCGTTGACGCGGGTGCCGGCACGCACCGCGCTGACGACGAAGGCCTGCGGGTGGCCCCGCACTTCGACGTAGATCGGGTCGCCGGCGCGGAACATGTCTTCGGCGGCGACGATCAGGAAGCTGCCGTCGGCGCGCGGGAACACCCGGCCGTCGAGCGGGTAGCGGCCTTCGCGGTCGTAGCTGGCGCGCTGGGGCGCCGCGCGCGCGATGCCGCGGCGCTCCAGCCCCGTCGCCGCGCCGCGCTGCAGCATGCGCTCGACGACGGTGTCGTCGACGTTGCTGCGGATCAGGTCTTCGTCCTCGACCCAGGCTTTGGTGTCTTTCATCACGGCATACTTTTAACCGATGCACAGCGCCGAAGCGCGGCAATATTTCACGCATTTGACAACTGTGATCGAGTTCGATCCGTTCAAAACCGCCAGCGCACGCCCGTTGCCACGGTGTGCCCGACGACGCGGACCTTGCCCTCAGGTCGCGGTGGCGGTGTCGTGCGCGACTTGCGCGATCAGCCAGTCCTGCAGCTGATCGCGCGCTTGCGCGCGCCGCGGAGTCGCCGCGGTGCCGTGCGACAGCTCGTGCCAGTGCAGCGCCTGCGCGTCGCCGGCGGCGCGCAGCAGCGCGCCCAGCGGGCAGGTATGGACGGGGCGCGCGTAGCGGTCGTTGTCCTGGTGGGTGTAGTACCAGTGGTAGGCCAGCGCTCCCAGCCAGGTATGCAGCTCGCCGTCGGCCGACGGCGGGCGCCAGCCTTCGCGCAGCCACCCGGCTAGCGCGTCGGCCGGCATAGGCCGCGCGATCGCATAGCCCTGCACGTGCTGCGCGCCGAGCACCGCGACGGCTTCGGCGACGGCGTCGCTCTCGACCCCCTCGACGACGACCTTGCGGTCGAAGTCGGCGCCGATCTGAACGATGGTGCGGATCAAGCTCAAGGTCTTGATCGGTGCGCGCCTGATTTCGCGTGTGATGCCTTGGTCGACCTTGATCACGTCGAACGGCAGGCTGGCCAGCCGCAGCAGGCTGCTGTAGCCGGCGCCGAGGTCGTCGATCGCCAGCTTGACGCCCAGGCGCACCAGTTCGGCGATGGCTTCGTCGCGGCGGCGCTCGTCGAACTCCTGCGACTCGACCAGCTCCAGCGTCAGCCGCTGCGGCGCGATGCCTTCGTGGCGCAGCGCCTCGTCGACCCAGCGCGCGCAATCGGCGTGCACCAGCGTCGACGGCGGCAGGTTGACGCTGATGCTCAAGTGCAACCCGGCGTCGCGCCAGTCTCTCAGCCGCGCCAGCGCCTGCGCCAGCACGTTGCGGAACAGCGCGTCGAGGTCGGCGTCGCGCAGCGCCGGCAGGAAGCGTCCCGGCGGCACCAGTCTGCCGTCGGGCTGCTGCAGCCGCGCCAGCGCTTCGACGCCGGCCACGCTGCCGTCGCGCAGCTCGGCGATCGGCTGCACGTGCAGGCGCAGGCCGTCGGCGTACAGCAGCTCGCGCCAGGCGGCGATCGAGCCGAGGTCCAGCGACGGCTCGGCCAGGTTCGGTCGCCGGGCCAGCGTCAGCCAACGGCCTTGCAGCGACTGCAGGAAGGTCTGCATCCAGCCGGCGGCGAACTGGCTGCGCCACGCGCCGAACAGCATCAGCACGAACTCGCTGCGCTGGCCCAGCACCGGAATCGCCGCCAGGCTGCGCAGCCCGGTCGGGCGCATCGCGTCGGCCCAGGCCAGCGAGCGCGGGTCGTGGCCGTAGGCGTCGATGCGCTCGATCGCACCCGACACCCAGGATGCTCGCGCCAGCCCGTGCCCTGTGGCCAGCTTCGGATTCAGCGTCGGCTGCAGCCCCGGCGTGGACAGCAGCTGCGCGATTTCGGCCGCGGCGCTGCCGGCGCCGAGCTCGACGGCGATGACGCCATCGGGGCGCGGGCGCATGACCATCGCGCCGAGCACGCCGGGCAGCAGCCCCAGCGCCTCGAGTTCGCGCTGCGCATCGTCGATCCACGAGCCCGAAGGCAGCGCCGGGCGCGCCAGGCAGGCGTTGTATTCGTTGATCACGCGCTGCATCGCGTCGAGTTCGGCCTGCGTCTCGAGCTGCAGCCTCGCGTCGGCCGCGCGCTGCGTGCGGTAGCGCACGGTGGCCGGCAGCGTCATCGCGTCGAGCTGGCGGCGCAGCAGTTCGTGCAGCAGCGCCAGCGCGTTGCTGATCACCGCGGCGCTGAGTCCGCTCAGCGCGTGCACGCGGCCGATCGCCGTGCCGCGCGCGACGATCGACGTCGCGGCGGTGTTCGGGTGCAGCAGGAAGCGGATGTGGTCGGCCTGCGTGCGGTGCAGCTGCGCGCGTTCGGCGTCGGCCAGGCTGGCCAGCAGCGGGGCGACGTCGGGGTGGCTGCCGAGGCGCGCGTCGAATGCGGCGCCGTAGCCCGTGGCCAGCGCATCGAGCGGCTGGGCGAGGGCGCGCAGGTTGAGCTGGGCCTCGGCACCGAAGGGGTCGAACGGCGCTTCGCGCGGCTGCGTGGTCGGCGCGCCGGCCAGGCTCCACCAGCGCGCGCGCGTGCCCTTGTCGGCCTTGGCCCGGTACATCGCGATGTCGGCCGCGCGCAGCAGCGCGTCGGCGTCGCGCGCGTCGTTGGGGTACAGCGCCAGCCCCATCGACATGCCGATGCGCAGCGGCGGGTGCGAGTCGAACTTGAACGCGGCGTCCAGCGCGCCGTGCAGGCGCTCGAGCAGCGCGCCGAGCTGGTCGAGCAACTGCTCGACGTCGAGGTCCTCGAGCACGACGATGAACTCGTCGCCGCCGAGGCGCCCGAGCAGGTCGCTGCCGCGCATGCGCTGCTGCAACCGCTCGGCCAGCTCGCGCAGCAGCGCGTCGCCGGTGGCGTGGCCGTAGCGGTCGTTGATCGGCTTGAAGTCGTCGAGGTCCAGCATGCCGACGGCCAGCAGCGTGCCGTGGCGGTTGGCGCGCTCGATCGCGCCGGCCAGGCGCTGCTCGATCGCGCGGCGGTTCGGCAGCCGCGTCAGCGGGTCGAACAGTGCCATGCGGCCGAGGTCGTCGGTCAGCGCGTGGCGCTGGCTGACGTCGATCTGCGTCCACAGCACGCGTTCGACGCCGTCACCGAAGTCGACGCGAATGCCGGCCACGTCCAGCCAGACGCGGGCGCCGTCGGGGCGCTGGTAGGGCTGGTCCTGCAGCGTGCCGCGGCCGTCGCGCAGCACGCGCTGCACCAGCGCGTCGGCGCGCTCGCGCGCTTCGGCCTCGGGGTAGGCCTGCGCGGCGTCGTGCCGCGCCAGCTGACCCGCATCGGCCGCGCCGGTGATGTCGAGCAGCCTCGCATTGACCTGTTCGAGCGCGCGCTCGGGGTAGCGCACGAGGGCAACGCCGACGCTGAGGTTGTCGAGCAGCGCGGCGTTGACGCGCAGCGCCTGGTGCTCGCGCTGCAAGGCGTCGACGCGGTCGAGCCCGCGTGAGATGTCGGCGGCGAGCTGCACCGCGAGCTCGCGCCAGTCGGCGTCGAAGCCGTCGGGCGAACGCGCGTACAGCATCAGCACCGCCCACGGCCGCTCGCCGCGGCGCAGCGGCAGGCAGGCAGCGCCGCGCAGGCCGAGTTCGTGCAGGCGCTGGCGCCACGGGTGCAGCCTGGGGTCGGCGTCGAGGTCGTCGTCGAACAGCGCGCGCTGTTCGCGCCAGGCGCGGCCGGCGAGGCCGTGCCCGGTGGCCTGCGCGGCGTCGGCCGACGCTTCGAGCCCGTCGAGGTAGGCGCGCGCCGGGCCTGCGCTGGCCAGCACCTCGAAGCGCTGCTGCGCGTCGGGGAGCCCGATCCAGGCCAGCGCGATGTCGGGCAGCTCGACCAGCAGATCGCAGAAGGTCTGCAGCAGGCCGCGCTCGTCGACGGCTTGCGCGATGATCTGGTTGACGCGCGAGACGACGCGGCGGAACTCGGCGAGCTTGACCAGTTGCGCGCGGTGCACGCGCTCCTGCTCGACCAGCGCCTGCGCGCGTCGTTCGGCGCGAGCGTCGAGCTCCGCGCTGAGCCGGGCCAGCGCGTCGAGCGCGGCAAGGCGCTCGGCCTGCAGCGCCGAGGCCAGCAGCAGGCCGGCGCCGGCGCTGAGCAGCAGCAGGCTGATGCCGGCTATCTGCTGCCCGGCGCTGGCGGCACCGGCCATCAGCGGCCAGCCGGCGGCGATGCCGCCGACCACGCTCAGGTAGGCGAAGGCCAGCAGCGCGACGATGGCGATCGCGTCCAGCGCGAAGATCGCCCATACCGCCGGCAGCAGCAGCAGCCCGATCAAGCCGGCGCGGTCGCGCGGCGGCAGCGCGTGGGTGGCGAACAGCAGCACGATGACGACGGCCATCAACGCGAACACCGCGGCCGTCTGCACGGTCTGCGCGGTCATCGCGGCCCGCGCGCGCAGCTCGCCGCGGCGCTGCCAGAGTTGCTGCAGCAGCGGCGCCAGCAGCATCGCCGCGGCCGCGTCGGCCACCGCCCACGACAGCAGCGCGTCGCCGGTGGCGGCCGCCGGCAGGTTGTCGAACACGGCCAGCGCGCCGGCGCCGAGCAGCGCCGAGACCAGCGGCATGACCACGCCCATCCCCAGCGCGTAGGCGACGGTGCCGCGCGCGTGCAGCCACCAGCCGTCGAGCTTGGCGTGCAGTGCGCGCATCAGCGCGCGCCCCAGCATGGGCGCCAGCGTGCTGGCCAGTGCGGCCATGATGGCGAAGCGCCAGCCCATGCGCAGCAGCACCGCGTTGGCCAGCAGCGTGCCGCCGAACACGCCGGCCATGCCGCCCCAGCCCCACAGCAGCGCGGCCGCCACGCCCAGCGCGGCGCCGGGCCAGAACGGCGCCGCGCCTGCGAAAGGCAGGGCCAGCGCCGCGCAGCCGAACTCCGCCGCAGCCAACGCGCTGTTGCGCTTCAGCCAGGTGCGGCTGGGCGGCGCAGGGTCGCCGCTCGGAGCGGGCTTGCTCGGCATGGTGCGGTGGTCCGCGGGTTTTCGTACTTGTTAGTACGAATATAAGCCAGAATGACCTGCAAAACCTTGATCCCCCGGACGAGAACTCGGCGAGACGGGACTGTTATGGTCGAACGATGATCTGGGACAAAATCTTCATCGTGTTGATTTCGCCGCTGGGCAGCGCCCTGCTGGCGGCCCTGCTCGCCGCGCTGCTCGCGCGCCGCGCGCGGCGCACCGCGTGGGCGCTGGCGATCGCGGCGTGGGGCTGGCTGCTGCTGTGCTCGACGCCGGCGTTCAGCAATCTGCTGGTCGGCGCTGTCGAGCGCAGCGTGCCGTACACGCCGCTGGCGCAGCTGCCCGAGCTGCGCGCCGCGCTGGTGCTCGGCGGTGGCGTCGAGCCGCCGCAGCACGCCGGGCACCTGCCGCACCTGAATCCGGCGGCGGCGCGCGTGTGGTACGCCGCGCGCCTGTACCACGCCAGCAAGGTGCCTCTGCTGGTGCTCAGCGGCGGCACGCTCGACCCGGCGCACGCGATCGGCTCCGAAGCCGACGCGATGCGGCTGATGCTGCACGACTTCGGCGTTCCGGATACGGCCATGCTGCTCGAGTCGGGCAGCCTGAACACGCGCCAGAACGCGCACAACGCCGCCGCGATGCTGCGAGCGCGCGGCATCCACCGCGTGCTGCTGGTGACGTCGGCGCTGCACATGCGCCGGGCGCTGGCGCGGGTGCGCGCGCAGGGGCTGGACGCGGTGCCGGCGGCGGCCGACTTCGAGGCTCGCCGCCTGCCCGGCGTGCGTCAGTGGCTGCCGAACGCCGCCGCGCTGCAGCGCAGCGGCGACGCGATCAAGGAAACCGCAGGCTGGCTCAACGAGCGCCTGCAGGACGCCCGCTGAAGCCGCCGCGGCGGCTTCAGCTCTGCGGCGCGGCGCGACCGTAGACGTCGTCGAAGCGCACGATGTCGTCCTCGCCGAGGTAGTCGCCGCTTTGCACCTCGATCATCACCAGGTCGAACAGCCCCGGGTTGAGCAGGCGGTGCGGCGTGCACGCCGGGATGTAGGTGGATTCGTTGGTGCGCACGTAGCGCTCGGCTTCGCCGTTCACGACCTTGGCGGTTCCGGAGACGACGACCCAGTGCTCGCTGCGGTGGTGGTGCATCTGCAGCGACAGGCTGGCGCCGGGCTTGACGACGATGCGCTTGATCTTGAACTTGTCGCCTTCCTCGAGCACCGAGTAGGTGCCCCAAGGCCGGTGCACGGTGCGGTGCAGCCGGTAGGCCGGGTGCGCGCGTGCCTTGAGCTCGGCGTACAGCTTCTTGACGTCCTGCACGCGATCGCGCGCGACGACGAGCAGCGCGTCGTCGGTGTCGACGATGATCAGCCCGTCGACGCCGACGGTGCCGACCAGGCGCCCGCCCTGGGCGTGCACCGCGCAGTCGCGGCTGTCGAGCAGCAGCGCGTCGCCGTCGACGCGGTTGCCGCTCGCATCGGCCGGCAGCAGGTCGACCAGCGCCGACCACGAGCCGATGTCGCTCCAGCCGATCGAGCACGGCACCACCGCGACGCGATCGGATTTTTCCATCAACGCATAGTCGATCGACTCGTCGCGCACCGCGGCGAAGGCGTCGGCGTCGAGCTCGATCTGGGCGACGCCGTCGCCCTGCGTGCGCCGTGAGCGCTGCAGGCAGTCGCGCACCGCGTCGACGATGTCCGGCGCGTGGCGCTGCAGTTCGGCCAGCGCGGTGCGCGGCGTGAAGCAGAACATTCCCGAGTTCCACAGGAAGCGGCCGCTGTCGACAAAGGCGCGGGCGGTCTCGGCGTCGGGCTTTTCGACGAAGCGCAGCACCCGTTCGCCGTCGGCCTCTAGGTAGCCGTAGCCGGTCTCGGGCGCGTCGGGGGTGATGCCGAATGTGACCAGGCGCCCCTCGGCGGCGAGCTCGACGGCGCGGCGCACCGCCGCCTCGAACGCCGGCTGGTCGGCGATCAGGTGGTCGGCGGCGAGCACCAGCATGGCCGCGTCGGGGGCGTCGGCCTCCAGGCTCAGCGCGGCGGCGGCGATCGCCGCAGCGGTATTGCGGCCGAACGGCTCGAGCAGATAACGCAGCGGCAACGCCGCGGCGTTGACGTCGCGGTATTCATCGGCGCTCTGGAAGTAGAAGTCGCGGTTGGTCACCGTCAGCACTTCGGCGACCCCGGGCAGCGCCGCGGCGCGCATGAACGCCTTTTGCAGCAGGCTGCAACCGTCGGCCAGCTTGATGAACGGCTTCGGGTGCGCTTCGCGCGACAGCGGCCACAGCCGCGAGCCGGCGCCGCCGGACAGGATCACGGGAACCAGCGAGGGGGTGGCAGGCATGGTGGGGCGGAAGGATCGCATTGCCGACAAGCCTAGCAGTTCCATGACGAGTCGCAATTCGTGGCTGCCTGTGGCGCTGCCAGCGCATGCGCAAAACGCGATGTCACCCTATTGATATTTGCCGATTGAGTGATATCGATGAACCACGACCCTATGAATGAGGGTAGGCGTTAACGGTATGAATGGACAAAAATCGATCGATGCAGGTCGTGATATTTTCAAGCCTCGGCCACGTTGCGGCAGATTCGAACACAACGATAATTTTCCATGCCTGTCGACAAATCGAAAAATATTCGCGCGAACATGCTGCTGGCCCCAGCGTTAGCATTGACCTTGGTCGGCTGCGCAGTCAATCCGCAGAACGGTCAGCCAGAATTCGCTCCGGCCGTCAAGGCGAAATTCGATAATCTGTTCGCCAACAGCGATCCCTGTTCGAACACCGATCGCAATATTGGAATCGCGATTGGTGCCGGCGCCGGTTTGCTGGCGGCGCATTACCTGGGCAAGCAGGGTGGTGCGCTCGTCGCAGGGGCGGCTGTCGGTAGCCTGGTTGGCGGCTTGATCGGCAACAGCATGGACAAGCGTCGCTGCGCTCTGTATCACATTGCGCAGCAGTATCAATTGCGTCTGATCAGCGCGCCGGTGACCGCGAACAAGCTCGGGGTGGCGCCGCCGGCTGGAGCATCAACGAGCGATGCCCTGGGTCTCGACGTCGAGCTGGCGAACAAGCGCGATGAGTTCGTCCCCGGAACGGCCACTCTGACGCCGCAGGCCGAGGTTTATCTGGCGCAGATCGCAGCGCAGTATTCGCCACAGCAACTCGCCGCGTCGCTCGGTGCGCAGGCCACGCCGGCGCAGGTCGCGCAATTGCGCGATCGCCGCTTGCTCATCGTCGGGCACACCGACGAGCGCGACAATATGTCCGGGGCGGATTTGGCGCGCCTGTCCGAGGCGCGGGCGATGGCCGTGGCGCGATTGTTCCAAGCGCACGGTGTACCGGCCGCCGATATCGAATACCAAGGCGCTGGCGACGCGTTGCCGATCGTGTCCAATGCGAGTGATCAAGGGCGCAGCGAAAACAATCGGGTTCAAATCGTCGACACGCCGAACCTGGCGCTGCTCAAGCGCTACGTCGAGCAGCGTGTGGCGAATCCGGCCGACTTCGGCGTGGCCCGCCCTGTGACACCGCCACCGCCCAGCGCGCAACAGGTCGAGGTCGCCAACGCGCAGGTCGCTGCGGCGCCTGCGTCGCAGTCCAGCTCGGCGCCGCTTCCGCTGTGGAAGCGCTGGGCGCAGAAGGCGCACCATATCGCGGCACGCCGCGTGGCTCCCGCCGCGACGAGCGCTGCGCCGCCCTCCGAGGCCGTGGCGCAGGTGACGCCTCCGAGCGGCAGACACGAGCCGGCGCCGCAGTCAATCTCCAGCTACGGCTTCGAGGGCCAGCCGCTTGCGGCCCAGGGCTATTTCGTCAATCTCGGCGCGAGTGCCGAGAAGTCGATGTTCAACATTTTCAAGTCGGCCCATGCCGATGCGCCGGTGATCATCGGTTCGTGCGAGCACGATCATCCGCATTCGACGACGCTGATCCGCAATCTGGGGTCAGGTCGCGCCTTGTCGATCGACAAATCGATGCCTGGCCTTTATGGGCAGCCCTGGTTCGGTACGCAAGGCCAGGCCGGGATCGCCTTGCTGCACGTCTACGTCCCGCTTGACGGTGGATCACCGGTGCCACCGGTCACCGCCGAAATCTATCGCCGCGCCGGCAAGAGCTACGCGAAGCGCCCGCTGGCTCGTTTCGTCGATGCACCGGTCAACGTCTATCGCGGCTCCCGCGCGACCTTGTACCGCGTGTTCCTGCACGGGGGGGCCCAGTGCCTGGATCTTGACGTGCCGGCTCGCGCCGACGCGGCCAAGGGCTTGATTCTTTACCGCGTCGACCAGCGCCAATACGAGGCCGTCGGATCGTTTTCCTCCAGAGGGTGACTTATCGTGCAGCACGACATCATCTCTATCATTTCTTCGGTGCCGTTTTTGATCGCCGTCGTCTTGTCGACGATCGCCGGTGCGTTCTATTTCTGGTTGCGCGGCGACAGCTTCCGCTTCACCTGCTTCGCGTACAAGCGTGCCTGGGTATTCGGCAACGACCATCGCGGCGAGTTCCAGCGACTGAGCAAGGAGAGCAGCGACTCGCTGGTTGGCGAAGGTGGCTTCGTGCAAGCCGAGCACACGCTGTGTCAGACGTTCAAGGCGGTGATCGCCGGATCTGACAGCGCCGAAGTGACCAAGGAGCAATTCGAGCGCGCGAAGAACTACCTGAAGATCACCCAGCAGAACGACATCAGGCCGCCTTCGATGATCGCCCGCATCGGGCTGTTCGTCCTCATCCTCGCCGAATCCGTCGGCACCGGCTACGTGCTGGCACCGTGGATGTCGACCGAGATCACGCCGTCGCAGGCGAATCTGGCCGCAGGTGTGCTGGCGCTGGCCGTGGCCATCGTGCTGGCCCTGCTGACGCACGTCACCGGTGCCGAGATGGCCAAGATGTCGGCTTACCGCAAGAACTCGGGCTCGGAGGGGCTGGAGAAGCGCATCGATCTCGGTGACGATCAGGAACAGGACACCTACTACATCGACCCGAACTCGAACGCGGTGATGCAGAACCCGTCGCCGCGTCGCTTCGCCAACCGCGTCGACGATCCCGGCTCGAAGGGCATGGTGTTGCTCGGCGTGTCCAGCGTGATCGTTGTCGCGATCATGGTGGCGATTTTCTTCATCCGCATGGGCGGGATCGAAAGCCAGACGACGCGACAGATCGTTTCGATGGAGCAAAACGGCATCAACGGCGGCAGCAACCCGTTTGCGTCGGCGGCCAGCGAGCCGGTTCCGCCCGACGTCGCGTCGGCGCAGCAGCAAACGCGCAAGCAGGTTGCGGAAACCCTCGGCGGCGACTACCGCACCCAGGGGATGGCGGCGTCGTTGATGCTGGCGTTGATTTACCTCGTCACCCAGTTCACGGCGTTTATCGTCGCGTACAAGACGACTTTCAGCGGGCAAGGAGAGTCGGCGTTCAATTTCACGCGCAACCAGCCTTCGTACGAGACCTTCCGCGCCAAGTTCCTGCTGCCGCGCATTTCGCGCGCCGAGAGCTTCCTGACCCAGCTGCGCCAAGCTCGTCGCAAGCGCAATCATCGCTGTGGCAGCGGCAAGTTCGAAGACTATCTGCGACAAGGCGAGGAGCGCGAGCGCGGTGCACGCGTTGGCGCGATCGACAAGGCCGTGGCCGACATTTCCAACGGCAAGAACGACGACGATCGCTCCTTGCGTTGGGAACTCGCAGTGAAGAACTACAGCTTCTCGTCCGAGGAGCAGACGCTGCTGGTGGAGAAATGCGAAGAGGCCGCGCACAAGCGTGAACGCCTGCTCAAGCCGCGCGCGGCGGCGCAACCGGTGCCCAGCGCTGTGTCTGTCATCGCACCTGCTCCCGCGCCTGCCATGGCGCCGGCTTCAATCGAAGTGTTGGCGGGCAAGTTCCTCGGCCTGTCCGACAAGGTCGAGCGCGCCGCCTTCCTGCAGGCGCAGGAGCGCGATCTCGGCGAGGCGGGTTTCGTCGACCTGAAAGCCGAGATCAAGCGCCAGAAGGCTCAGGCCGATCTGGTGCGTGCGCAGGACAAGTACGCTGATCTGCTCGCAGATTGAAGCCCACACCGCCGAATGGAGCATCCATGAAGCTGTTTCAACGCATCGCCGTCGCTGCCGCGACGGCCGCCAGCCTGGCTGCGCCCAGCGCATGGGCCGGGCTGGTCAATGACGTGCCGAGTTGCTATGCAGCGTTCCACCTGACGCAGCCGCATGCCGTGCCCGACAAGCTGGTCTACGTTCTGCTTGACCAGACCGTGAAACTCGACCCCACGTTGCAAAGATCGGTGCTGGACAACGTAGCGCGCATGATCCAGCCGGGTTCGAAATTCGTCATTGCCGAGTTTTCGGCGTTTTCGCAGGACCACTACCTGCAAGTGCTGCACACGGGGATCGTCGAGAATCCTCTTCCCGCCGCTGCCTACGACAGCCTGCCGATAACCCGTGCGCCGCAGATCCGCGGGTGCTTCAGCGGTCAGCTCGGTTTCGCACGGAAAATGGCGCAGAGCACCGTCAGTCAAGTCATGTCGACAAGCAGCAGTTCGTTCGATCAGTCGGACATCATGGCCGCGCTGCAAGAAGTCGGACCCTCGTTGCGCCAGGATCCATCGCACAGCAAAGTGCTGTTCATGGTGACCGACGGACTCGAGAACTCGAGCATCACGTCGTTCTATGCCCATGACGCGGTGCGTGACGTTGATCCGCCCAAGGAGTTGGCCAAGGCCAGCGCCGCGCACATGTTTGCTGATCTCGGCGGAGCCAAGGTGTATATGCTGGGCTGCGCGCTGATGCCGCCGGCCAGCCGTGGCACGCGCGCGCAGCGCGATGGTTACCGCAACCCGCGCGTACTGCAGCATCTGAAAGGGTTCTGGGAAGGATATTTCAGCGCGTCGCATGCCGATTTGATCGAGTTCGGCGAGCCCGCTCTCGTCGAGCCCGTGTCGTACTCATCAACGGCGAAGCACAAGGGAGGTGCGTGATGGCTGCGATATTCGGTCTGTTCATGATGTTGTTCTGGCTCTTGATCAGCGTCGCAGTGGTCGTCGCGATCATCGCGTTCTTCGGCTACAACAAGCTGCGCGCGCACGCGGAGGCGGTGCGCGAAGCGATGTCGAATATCGGGGTGACGAGCAAGAAACAGGCGTCGCTGATCAATCAACTGATCGACGTCGTCAAGGGCTACCAGGACTCGGAAAAATTCGTCATGCTGAAAATTTCCGATGACGTCAACGCGGCGGCGCAGGCTGCGATGGTCTACCAACAGTCCAACGTCGTGTTGTCGGCAGCCAGCGGGCTGGCGCAGCGCTTTCCCGAGCTGAAATCCAACCAGCAATACGCGCGCCTGATCGACAGCATCCAGGGTTGCGAAAGCCAGCTCGAGGCGGCGAGGCAGAAGTACAACGCTGCGGTGAAGGCATACAACGTCAGGCGAAGTTCGGTGCCGGCGGTCTTTTATGCGTCGACACTGGGATTCAAGCCGGCGCCGTATCTGGAGTTCACCGGCGGCGACGAGGCATCCGATATCGGCACCGTGCATGGTTTCGCGTCGGACGACGGCGAGCGCTTGAACATGCTCCTCGGGCAAGCCGGCAGCAGCATGGTTCGCTTGGGCGGCAAGGCCCTCGAAGGCAGCCGTGCGCTGGCCGGCAGCGCGCATGAGCGCATTCGCCATCTTGCCCACGACGTGGCCGGTGCTGACGCAGCAACTGACGCACCGGTGGTGGCGGAGCCCGAGGGGCAGCATGTCGCCCCCGCGGCAACTTGCGCCCACTGTGGCCATGCAACAGGCGCAAGCGACGTGTTCTGCGCCGGCTGCGGTCAGGCGCTTCGCGCGGTCTGAAGCGCAATGGACGTGGCGCTGCCGCGCGCGCAGTGGCTCGACGTGGTGGCGCGCACGCCGCTGGTGTCGATCGACCTGATCGTGCTCGATGACGCGGGGCACGTGCTGCTGGGCTGGCGGCGCAACCGGCCGGCGCAGCACAGCTGGTTCGTTCCCGGCGGCGTGGTGCGCAAGGACGAGAGCCTCGATGCGGCGTTCGCGCGCATCGCCGAGGCCGAGCTCGGCGTGGGCTTGAGCCGAGCGCAGGCCGAATTCGTCGGCGTGTTCGAACACCGCTACGACGACAACTTCGCCGCGGCCCCCGGCATCACGACGCATTACGTGGTGCTCGCGCACCGCGTGCGGCTGGCCGCGCTGCCCGAGCGCCCGGCCGACGACCAGCACGGCGCGTTCCGCGCGTTCAGCGTCGAGCAGCTGCGCGTCGAGCCGGCCGTGCACCGTTACACGAGGGCGTATTTCACCGAAGTGTGACGCGCATACGCTACGCTCGCGTACATCCATCCTGATCGATGCATCGATGAGCGTCCATCCGAAGATCTACGTGGCCGGCCACCGCGGCATGGTCGGCGCGGCCATCGTGCGCGCGCTGCGCGCCGCGGGCCACCCCGAAGAGCGCCTCGTCACGCGCAGCCACGCCGAGCTCGACCTGACCGAGCAGGCCGCGGTGCGCGCGTTCTTCGCCGAGCAGCTCCCCGACCAGGTGTATCTGGCGGCGGCCAGGGTCGGCGGCATCCACGCCAACGACACCTACCCGGCCGAGTTCATCTACCAGAACCTGATGATCGAGGCCAACGTCGTCGACGCGGCGTTCCGCAGCGGCACGCGCCAGCTGCTGCTGCTGGGCTCGAGCTGCATCTACCCGCGCCTGGCGGCGCAGCCCATGCGCGAGGACGCGCTGCTGGGAGGCCCGCTGGAGCCGACCAACGAGCCTTACGCGATCGCCAAGATCGCCGGCATCAAGCTGTGCGAGAGCTACAACCGGCAGTACGGCGAGAGCCACGGCATCGATTACCGCAGCGTGATGCCGACCAATCTCTACGGCCCCGGAGACAATTACCACGCGCAGAATTCGCATGTGATCCCTGCGCTGCTGCGGCGCTTCCACGAAGCGAAGCTGGCCGCGGCGCCGGAAGTGGCGGTGTGGGGCAGCGGAACGCCGCGGCGCGAGTTCCTCTACGTCGACGACATGGCCGCGGCCAGCGTGCACGTGATGGGGCTGAGCCGCGAGGTCTACGCGCAGCACACGCGGCCCATGCTCAGCCACATCAACGTCGGCTGCGGCAGCGACGTCAGCATCGCCGAGCTGGCGCGGATGGTGGCCGCGGTGGTGGGGTACGAGGGCCGCGTCGTGTTCGACGCCAGCAAACCCGACGGCACGCCGCGCAAGCTGATGGACAGCACGCGGCTGCAGGCTCTGGGGTGGTCGCCGACGGTCGCGCTCGAGCGCGGGCTGCGGCTGGCCTACGAGGATTTCCTGAACAAGGTCAACCGGACTTGAACACGACGATGGGCGAAAAGGCAAAAGTTGCATTGATCACCGGCATCACCGGCCAGGACGGCTCCTATCTGGCCGAGCTGCTGCTCGACAAGGGCTACGTCGTGCACGGCGTCAAGCGGCGCACGTCGCTGTTCAACACCGACCGCATCGACCACCTGTACCGTGACCGCCACGAGGTGGGCCTGCGCTTTTTCCTGCACCACGGCGACATGACCGATTCGAGCAGCCTGCTGCGCATCATCCAGCAGACGCAGCCCGACGAGATCTACAACCTGGCCGCACAAAGCCACGTCGCGGTGTCGTTCGAGGAACCGGAGTACACCGCGAACTCGGACGCGATCGGCGTGCTGCGCCTGCTCGAGGCGATCCGCATTCTCGGGCTGGAGAAGAAGACGCGCTTCTACCAGGCCAGCACCTCGGAGCTGTACGGGCTGGTGCAGCAGATTCCGCAGACCGAGGCCACGCCGTTCTACCCGCGCAGCCCGTACGCGGTGGCCAAGCTGTACGGCTACTGGATCACCGTGAACTACCGCGAGGCGTACGGCATGTACGCGTGCAACGGCATCCTGTTCAACCACGAGAGCCCGCGTCGCGGCGAGACCTTCGTCACGCGCAAGATCACGCGCGCGCTGGCGCGCATCAAGCTCGGGCTGCAGGACTGCCTGTACCTGGGCAACCTCGACGCCAAGCGCGACTGGGGCCACGCGCGCGACTACGTCGAGATGCAGTGGCTGATGCTGCAGCAGGACCAGCCCGAGGACTTCGTCATCGCCACCGGCGTGCAGTACAGCGTGCGCGAGTTCGTCTCGGCGGCCGCGGCCGAGCTGGGGCTGACGATGCGCTGGTCGGGCAGCGGTGTCGACGAGAAGGGCCATGACGCCGACGGCCGCTGCATCGTCGCGGTCGACCCGCGCTACTTCCGGCCGACCGAAGTCGAGACGCTGCTCGGCGACGCGACCCGCGCGCGCGAGCGGCTGGGCTGGTCGCCGCGAATCGGCTTCGCCGAACTGGTGCGCGAAATGGTGCGCGAGGACCTGGCGTCGGCCGAGCGCGACGAACTGGTGCGAGCCAACGGCTACGCGGCGCCGCAGCACAACGAGTAAGGCGCGCGGCGCGGCTGCGGCCGCTGCGTGCGCCGCAGCCGTCAGCGCCGACGCCGCGGACGCGTTATCGCGAAGCTGGCGCCGCTGGCCAGCAGCAGTGCGGCAGGGTCGTCGTCATCGGGCGCTTCGCTCAAGCGCAGGTACAGCGCGCGCACCGCGGCGCCGAGACGGCTGCGCGGATCGAGCATGTCGCGCCAGGCGTTATCGTCGAGACTGCCCATCAAGCGCCAGATCACTTCGTTGAATAGACGCTGACGCTCGGCTGACAAGGAGTGTGGCATCATCGGTGGGGTCGACCACTGGCCGTTCAGACGGCCGCGGATTCGGAACTTTTACAGTTCACTGCGCACAAGTTGCCAAAATGTTGCAAAATACCGCTGCGGAACCCCCGCAATCGAGGGGTGTAGAATAGTCTTTTTACGCATCATTTTTCGACCATGTATCCTCCCGCAAGCACGATGCCCACCAACGCGTTCTTCCGATTCGCGCATCTGATGCGCGCGGCGCGCAGCATGCCGGGCATGCCGGCGATCGACCCGGTCGAGGAGCGCATGCTCAATGCGCTGTCCGAGTACTGGCGGGTCGATGCCGCACCCAGCGTACTCGAAGCGATGCAACTCAACTTCGGCGTGTCGCCGACCACGGTGCACCGCCGGCTCAAGACCTTGCACCGCAAGGGCCTGATCGACCTGGCCGCGCAGGCCGATGATTCGCGCTGCAAGCGCGTGATGCCGACTTCGCTGGCGATGGCTTACTTCGGTCGCCTCAGCGAATGCATGGCCGAAGCGCTGGGCGCCACGACGCAGCAGCCGAACTGAGCGATACCGGCCACGGCGGCTCAGCGGCGTAGAGGCGTAGGGGCGCGCGGCGCGGCGTAACATCGCCGCGTCCATCACCCGCACACTGGCATCCGATGATTCGCGAACCCGCCTGGCACGCTTTCGGCGGCCTCGACGCCCAGGCGTTCCTGGCCGTCAACCACGCCGGCCACGGCTGGCTGTGGGACCATCTCGCGCTGCTCGGCACGCTGCTCGGCCAGCACGCCGCGTATCCCTTCTACGCCGCCGCGGCGCTGGCGCTGGCGTTGCAGCGCCCGGCGTGGCTGAAGACCGGCGCGGTGCTGACCTTCCTCGTCGGTTATCTGATCGAGTGGGGCCTGGTCGGCGCGCTCAAGGTCTGGCTGAACGTGCCGCGTCCGCTGGCCGTGCTCGGTCCGCAGCAGGTGCACGTGCTCGGTGCGCCCGAATTCTGGCGCAGCTTCCCGTCGGGCCACACCGCGTTCGCCTGGCTGCTGCTGGCCGCGCTGTGGGGCGGCGCCAACGGCGTGCTGCGCGCGCTGCTCGTCGTGTTCGCGCTGTGGGTGGCGTGGGCGCGCATCGCGGTCGGCGCGCACTTCCCGGTCGACGTCGTCGGTGGCGCGCTGTGCGGCGTGCTGACCGCGTGGATGGCCGCGCGCGTGCTGACCATGCTCGGCGCCCGCCGCGGCTGACGCACGGCGCGCGGCCGCTGCCGCAACGACGCACGCCGGGCCATCTCGCCCGGAACTTTACGAGCGGCGCGCACTCCATCAAGCGTCGGGCGCCATGCGGGCGCTCGAACGTCGGGGCCTGACCCCGGCGCCCGCGATGCGCCGCGGCGCATCGCCTTGTCGATTGTGAGAGGAACTGCCATGCGTGTACTTACCCTTGAAGAGCTGCGCGAAGTCAACGGCGGAATGCGTGGGAATCCAGGAGGCTTTGGCCGTGCCCCCTATTTGCCGCGGGCCACGGAGCCCGAGTTCCATCATCTCGAGTACCCCATGCCCCAGCATGGGCCGTCGGTTGCGCAAGGGGCGACTTGCGGGACGCTCGTGGTCGGAGCCGGCCTGATGGCCATTCCGCTGGGCCCTATGGGCATCAGCGCCGCCATGTTCGGTGCGGGTTCGTTATGTGAGGCTGCCTTCAACAACGCTCAGCGCTGACCATTTCGAACGCGGCATCGCAATGCTCAAGATCCCGTCTCGCTATTACCCGAGGATCGTCGCCTCCGCGGTGCTGCTGTGCGTCGCCGGCGTCACCGGCGGCGTGTTCGCCGCGGCGGCGGTCGAATTCGTCATCATGCTGACGCTGGTGCTGGCGTTGGCCGAAGTGCTGTACGCGCTCAGCGGTTTCAAGCAGCACCGCAAACTTTCGCTGGCCAGCAGCGCGGTGTTCATGGCGATCACGGCGGCGCTTGCCGCGCACTTCTTTGCCGAGGCAGAGCGAGGCAGCGCGCACGCGCTTTTCCTCGCCTACCAGGGGGCGCTGGTGGTCGCGATGGGCCCGCTGCTGCACATCGAGCACAACCGGCGGGTGACCGGCACTGAGCGGGCATCAGCGCTCGTCCGCCAGCGCGCGAAGCCCGCCGCGCGCTGCCGCTCGGTCGTCAAGGCGCTGCTGCCGCGCCTGGCCTGGTATCTGGCGGCGTGCGCGGTTCTGGTCTGGCTCGGCGACGCGTTGGCCGCGCTGGCCTATCCGCCGGTGTCGGCGGCGTTCGTCACCGCGGTTCGCCTGCTGCGCCGCGGCGAAGGCTTCACTCCCGTGCGCCACACGCCGCGCCAGCCGCGGCTGGTGCTGTACGTGCTGGCCGAAGCGCTCGGCGCCACCTTGGTGGCGATCGCGTTAGTGCTGGCTTACGCCGACGGCAATCCGCAGTTGATGCTGCTGGCAGAAGCGCTCGCCTTGCTCGCCGGCGAACTGCTGCTGGGCTGGCACGAAGCGCGCGCAGCGGCCGCCGCCGCGGCGTGCTGAATTCCGGGAGGCAGCGCAGGTCGGACTTGGCCAAGCGGAACCTTTCGCGCAATACGAGTTGACATCCTCTCCGCCCTTGGCCTTCGGCCACCGCTTGCGCGGGAAGAACGGAGATTCCTACGGCGCTCAGGCGCGGCATGAAGCCACGCCTGAGTCGCTTCGGCGGGTTCCTGCTGCTGGCGGCATGGCTGCACCGCTCACTTCACAGGCGAACCGGGCGTGTCCCGCCCTTAG
>MLJW01000285.1_pt1 | contig 32213 bp, 31 predicted proteins | sample 888231 | NCBI WGS metagenome assembly MLJW01 (sample SAMN05788063, study PRJNA343431) | mine drainage metagenome | isolation source: sample collected from the inflow into an acid mine drainage treatment plant... | place: Germany: Lusatia, lignite mining district
CCCGACGGGCGCTCCGCCGGGGCCGCTCCGGCTCGAAGATGGCCAGGGGCGACGTCGCGCCGGGCACCGGGTGGAACGGACCGTCTCCGGCCTCGGGCCCGTCGTCGTGCGTGCCGTCCGTGCCCATGGCGTCTTCCTCCCGCCCGCCTCGCGCGAGGAGCCCTCGCACGGCGCGAGTCTAGGGTCAGGTCGCCCGTGACCGGCCCGGTGCCGCGCCGGTCAGGGCACGGGTCGGAGTCGACCGCGGAGGTGGACGAGCCCGCCGGCACCGAGGTCGCCGACTGCTGCAGACACGACGTCGCCGACCACGATGTCGTGGTCACCCGCGCGGTGGATCGCGGAGGTCCGGCACTCGAACCAGGCGGACGCCCCGTCGAGGAGCGCAGCGCCCGACAGCGCTCCCACCCGGTACGGGACCTGGGCGAGCTGCCCGACGACGGGCCGGCCGGGCGACGCGAACCAGTCCGCCACCGGCGCACCCGCGTCCGAGAGCACCGAGACGGCCCATCGATCGACCTGGTCGAGCACGTCGCGGAACCGTGACTCGACGTGGACGCAGAAGAGCAGCAGGGGGGGGTCGAGCGACACGGACGTCAGCGTGCTGGCCGTCATCGCATGATCGATCCCCTGGTGCTGGGCGCTGATCACGACGACGCCGTCCGGCAGCCGCGACACCGCGGAACGGAACTCGTCAGGCGTCGGCGTCGCCGTCATCCCCGTCCGCCTCCGCTCCTACGACCCTCACCGCGCCGACCGCGGCCCGCTGCCGGGGTGCGTCCCGGAACCATCGGGACGGCAGGAACGCCGAGGCGGCGATCGGCACCCACGCGCCAAGGATCCAGATCTGACCGAGGATCGTCCAGCTCGCTGTCCCGCCCGGGATCAGGACGTCGCCTCCCGGGCCTCGCATGCTCAGGGCGAAGACGACGGCGCCCCAGGCCACCGCGTACGCCAGCAGGGCGATGAGTCCGCCCCAGGCCCGCACCGTCACGGCTGCCGCGAGCACGAGGAGCAGCACCAGCACCAGCCCCCACGGCGGGACGGACCGGTGCTCGACGGTGCCCAGGGCACCGACCACGGCTCCGAGGACGAGAGAGCCGACGATGCGGGGCACCACCGCGGCAGAGAGTCTCAGCACGTGCGTCAGGCTACCCGCGCCACACCGGCAGGCCACCACGCGAGGTCGTCCGCCCACCCCGGGGCGAACCGGTAGGACTCGCGGCGGAGCACGGGCGCGAGCACGCCGTTGCTCAGCGCGTAGCACCCGAGGACCGCCGACTCCGCGCTGGGGTCGCGCTCGATCCCGAGGCCCTGGACCTGCGTCCGGTGCGCCCGGAGCGCCTCGACGACGCGGTCGAGCACCGGTGCGACGTCGACCCGAAGGGCGACGGACGTCTCCGGCACGGCGACCGAGGGAAGCGGGCCGTCGGGATCCGGCAGCACGAGGGTGTCACGGTCGGGCAGGTCCGCGACGACCCGAGTCACGGCGAGCTCGCGCCAGGCGTCCCGCAGGGTCTCGGCGCCGATCGCGGTCCACAGGACGGCCGCGACCGCGTGCGGTTCCGTGCCTGAACCGTCCCCGTCGGCGGCGAGCAGCAGCGCACGCATCGTCACGTCGTGCGCCCGGATGTGGTCCGGGTGGCCGTACCCCCCGCCGGGCTCGTACGTCACGACGACGTCGGGCCGCCGTTCGCGGATGACCGCCGCGAGACGCTCCGCCTGCTCGTCGATCGGCGCATCCACGAAGGCATCCGGGCCGAGAGACTCGGCTCGTCCGGCCTGCCCGGCAGCCGTCCATGCCATGCCGGAGTCGACGTAACGCCTGCACGGACCCGCGCCGCACTCCGACGCACCGGCGGCGGTCGCTCCGCCCGGGATCGGGACCCGATCGAGGAGCACCCCGTCGGCACCGAGTGCCCCCAGTGCGGAGCCGAGCTCCTCCTCGCGATGCGCCGCGAGGCGGAGCCCGTCGCCCTCGAGGTGGGCGAGCTCCGGAGGGATGACCTCGCCGCGCTCGCCGCGCGTGCAGGTCACCACCGTCACCGGCAGGCCGGCCACCGCCCAGGTCGCGATCAGCGCACCGGTCGCGATGGTCTCGTCGTCCGGGTGCGCGTGGACGGCGAGCAGTCCGCCGGTCACGACCTCAGGCGCGCTTGGCCCGCGCGAACGCGCGTGCGCGGTCGGACTGGTCGAGGATCACCTTCCGGATGCGGATCTTCTCCGGGGTCACCTCGACGCACTCGTCCTCACGGGCGAACTCGAGGGACTCCTCCAGGGTGAGGTGACGCGGGGGCACCAGGTTCTCGAAGTTGTCGGCGGTCGAGGACCGCATGTTCGTCAGCTTCTTCTCCTTGGTGATGTTGACGTCCATGTCCTCGTTGCGCGCGTTCTCGCCGACGATCATGCCCTCGTAGACCTCTTGCGTGGGGTCGACGAAGAACGAGCCCCGCTCCTGCAGGTTGATCATTGCGAACGGCGTCACGACGCCCGAGCGGTCCGCCACGAGCGAGCCGTTGACGCGTGTCTCGATCGGCCCGGCCCACGGCTCGTGCCCCTCGGCGATCGACGACGCGATGCCCGTGCCACGAGTGTCGGTGAGGAACTGCGTGCGGAAGCCGATCAGCCCGCGGGCCGGGACCATGAACTCCATGCGGACCCAGCCGGTGCCGTGGTTCGCCATCGTCTCCATGCGGCCCTTGCGCTGCGCGAGCAGCTGCGTGACCGAACCCAGGTACTCCTCGGGGACGTCGATCGTCATGCGCTCCATCGGCTCGTGCACCTTGCCGTTGACGAGCTTGGTGACGACCTGCGGCTTGCCGACCGTCAGCTCGAAGCCCTCGCGGCGCATCTGCTCGACCAGGATCGCCAGCGCGAGCTCACCGCGGCCCTGGACCTCCCACGCGTCGGGGCGCTCGGTGGGGAGAACCTTCAGCGACACGTTGCCGACGAGCTCCTTGTCGAGGCGGTCCTTCACCTGACGGGCGGTCACCTTGTGGTTCTTGCCACCCCGGCCGGCGAGCGGCGAGGTGTTGATGCCGATGGTCATCGAGATCGCCGGGTCGTCGACCGTGATGAGCGGCAGCGGCCGCGGGTCGTCCGGGTCGGTCAGCGTCTCACCGATCGTGATGTCGGCGATCCCGGCCACGGCGACGATGTCGCCGGGTCCGGCGGACTCCGTCGGCACGCGGTCGAGGGCGCGGGTCTCGAGCAGCTCGGTGATCTTGACCGTCTGCGTCGTGCCGTCGTGACGGCACCAGGCGACCATCTGACCCTTGCGGATCTCCCCGTTGAAGACCCGCAGCAGGGCCAGGCGACCGAGGAACGGCGACGCGTCGAGGTTCGTCACGTGCGCCTGCAGCGGTGCGCCCTCCGCGTACGTCGGGGCGGGGATCTTCTCGAGGATCGTCCGGAACAGCGGCTCGAGGGTCTCGCTGTCCGGCAGTCCGCCGTCGGCCGGCTGGTTCATCGAGGCACGACCGGCCTTCGCGGCCGCGTACACGACGGGCACGTCGAGGATCGCGTCGAGGTCGAGGTCCGGCACGTCCTCGTGCAGGTCGCTCGCAAGGCCCAGGAGCAGGTCGGTCGACTCGTGGACGACCTCGGTGATGCGCGAGTCCGGACGGTCCACCTTGTTGACCACGAGGATGACCGGCAGCTTGGCGACGAGCGCCTTGCGCAGCACGAATCGCGTCTGCGGGAGCGGGCCCTCGCTGGCGTCCACGAGCAGGACGACGCCGTCGACCATCGACAGACCGCGCTCGACCTCACCACCGAAGTCGGCGTGGCCCGGGGTGTCGATCACGTTGATCGTGATGCCCTCGGGGTGACCGAACTCCGCGGCCGCCGGGCCCGAGTAGTGCACGGCGGTGTTCTTCGCGAGGATCGTGATGCCCTTCTCGCGCTCGAGGTCGCCCGAGTCCATGGCGCGCTCGTCGACGTGCGCGTGCGCACCGAACGCCCCGGACTGCCAGAGCATCGCGTCGACGAGCGTGGTCTTGCCGTGGTCGACGTGGGCGACGATCGCGACGTTGCGCAGGTCGGAGCGCACGCGCTTGGCGGCAGGCACAGACATGAAGGACTCATTCCTGGAAGGGGGGTGCGCGCCGCGTCATGGGGCACAGCCGCCCATTCTACGCGCCGGAGCGGGCGACCTCACCGGTCCGGCGACGACGGGCGCCTCGGCCTGCCGTCGCCGGGTGTCGGACTCAGGCCGAGGCGCTGCCGAACACGTCGAGCTTGCTGCCCGGGATCGCCTCGAGGAGCTCGCGCGTGTAGTCCCGCTGCGGGTGGTCGAAGACCTCGTCGGTCGTCGCGTACTCGACGACCTTCCCCGTCTGCATCACACAGACACGGTCCGCGATCTGCCGCACCACCGCGAGGTCGTGCGTGATGAACAGGTAGCTCAGCCCCAGCTCGGCCTGCAGGTCGTTGAGCAGGGTGAGGATCTGCGCCTGCACCAGCACGTCGAGCGCGGAGACGGCCTCGTCGCACACGAGCACCTCCGGTGAGAGCGCGAGAGCACGGGCGACGGCGATGCGCTGACGCTGGCCGCCGGAGAGCTCGTTCGGGTACCGGCGCATCGTGGTCTGCGGGAGCGCCACCATGTCGAGAAGCTCGCGGACCCGCTTCTCGCGCGAGGCCTTGTTGCCGATGTGGTGCGTCCGCAGCGGCTCCTCGATCGTGCGGAAGATCGAGTACATCGGGTCGAGCGAGCCGTACGGGTTCTGGAAGATCGGCTGCACGCGACGGCGGAACGCGAAGAGGTCCTTCGGGCCGAGGGTGCTCATGTCGGTCCCGTCGAAGTACACCTTCCCCTCGGTCGGGTCGATCAGGTTGAGGATGATGTTCGCGACGGTCGACTTCCCCGAGCCCGACTCCCCGACCAGCGCGAGCGTCGTCCCGCGCTGCACCTCGAAGGAGACGTCGTCGACCGCCGTGAAGTCGGTGTGCGAGCCCGGCCGGGCACCGCGCAGCCGGAACACCTTGGTCAGGTTCGCGACGCTGAGCACGTGGTCGGCGCTCCCGGAGAGGCCCTCACCCGCTGTCGGCGCGAGCAGGTCGGTCGCCACGACGCCCGCGGCCTTGGCGCTCTGGATGCGCCGTGAGGCGAGGGACGGTGCCGACGCGACCAGTCGCCGGGTGTACGGGTGCTTCGGCGCCTTGAGGATCTCCAGCGCCGGCCCCGACTCGACCACCTTGCCGCGGTACATGACGACCAGGTGCTCGGCGCGCTCGGCGGCGAGACCCAGGTCGTGCGTGATGAAGAGCACCGCAGTGCCGAGCTCCTGGGTCAGACCGTTCAGGTGGTCCAGGATCTGGCGCTGCACGGTGACGTCGAGGGCCGACGTCGGCTCGTCCGCGATGAGCAGCTGCGGCCGGGCGGCGAGCCCGATCGCGATGAGCGCACGCTGGCGCATGCCGCCGGAGAACTCGTGCGGATACTGCTTCGCGCGTCGCTCGGCGTCCGGCAGCCCGGCCTCGCTCAGCAGCCCCGCTACGCGGTCGGTGAGGTCGGCACCCTTGACGTGGGACGCGACAGTGGCACCGGCGTTGGGGAGACCTGCTGCGGTGAGGATCGTGAGGACCTCGCGCCGGGTGGTCGCGCCGACGCGCAGCGCGCTGCTCGCCCGATCGACGACCGCTTCCGCCGCCTCAGCGCCCTGGGCCGCGGCGATCGCCGTGCGCAGCTCGGCCAGCAGTGCGGCCTTGGCCTTCCGCCCGAGGTAGAGGTCGTCGTCGTTCGGTGCGACGTCGACGCCCAGCTCGTCGTGGAGCATCGCGCTCGTGAGCGTGCTGCGGGTCGCCCGGCTCGCGTCGATGCCGTTCGCGCGGAGCGCCTCCTTGACCTGGAAGCCGATCTTCCAGACCGGGTTCAGGTTCGACATCGGGTCCTGCGGGACCAGGCCGATCTGCTTGCCGCGCATCGCGACGATCTCGCTCGCGCTCGCACGCGTCACCTCGACCCCGTTGAACACGATCGATCCGCCGGTCACCCGTCCGGTGCCTGGCAGCAGGCTGATGATCGCGTGCGCCAGGGTGGACTTGCCCGAGCCCGACTCGCCGACGATCGCGACGGTCTGCCCCGGGTAGATCGTGAGATCCGCACCACGAACTGCTTGGACGACGCCACCGGCGGCGGTGAAGGACACCTCCAGGCCACGAATCGCGAGCAGAGGCTCCGTAGCGGTGTTCGTCGTGGTCGTCTCCGTCATCGCTTCCGCGCCTTCGGGTCGAGGGCGTCGCGCACGGCGTCACCCATCATGATGAAGCTGAGCACCGTCAGGGCGAGCGCCCCGGCCGGATAGAACAGCACGGACGGCTGGGTCCGCAGCGCGGTCTGCGCCTTCGCGATGTCGGCGCCCCACGAGACGATCGTGGTGGGAAGACCGATCCCGAGGAACGACAACGTCGCCTCGGCGACGATGAAGATCCCGAGCGAGACGGTCGCCGTCACGATGATCGGAGCCGCGGCGTTCGGCATCACGTGCCGGATCAGGTTGCGCGACCGGGACACCCCGAGCGCCGTCGCGGCGGTGATGAAGTCGGCGTTCTTCACCGACATCACGGCACCGCGGGTGATGCGGGCGATCTGGGGCCAGCCGAACACCCCGAGCACGACGACGACGGTGAGCACGTTGCGGTGCGTGGCGAACACCTGCATCACGACAATCGCCGCGAGGACGAGCGGGATCGCGAAGAAGATGTCCGTGATCCGCGAGAGGAGGGAGTCGAACCACTTTCCGTAGAAGCCCGCGAGCGCCCCGACGACGGCACCGAGAACGACGACCACGATCGTCGTGAGGATGCCGACCGTCACGGAGGCCCGCGCGCCGTAGATGGTCCGCGCGTAGATGTCGCACCCCTGGCGGTCGAAGCCGAAGGGGTGTCCGGGACCGGGCGGGTTGTAGCTGGACATGAGGACGCAGTACGACGGGTCGGTGCTCGTGAAGAGGCGTGGGACCGCCGCCACGACGACGACGAGAAGGATCAGGAACGCCGACACCCAGAAGATCGGCCGGACACGCAGGCTACGCCACGCGTCGTGCCACAGGCTCGCAGGCGGCGCGGTCTCGTCGACGGTGTCGACCTGCTCGAGGATCTCGACATCGAGGTCTGCGAAGAAGTGCATCTGCGTCGGGCGCGAGTTCTCAGGCATAACGGATCCTCGGGTCCAGGGCCGCGTAGAGCAGGTCCACGAGCAGGTTGGCGAAGATGTAGACCATCACGAGCACGGTGACCATCGACACCACGGTCGGCGCCTCACTCTGCTGGATCGCGTGGTACAGCGTGTTCCCGACACCGGGAATGTTGAAGATCCCCTCGGTCACGATCGCGCCACCCATCAGCCCACCGAGGTCGGCCCCGAGGAACGTGACGACGGGGATCAGGGAGTTGCGGAGCACGTGGACGGTGACGACCCGTCTGCGGCTCAGGCCCTTGGCTGTGGCGGTCCGAACGAAGTCCGCGGTCATGTTCTCGGCGACCGAGGTCCGCGTCAGCCTCAGCACATAGGCGAACGACACCGAACCGAGCACGATCCCGGGCATCAGGAGCGTCCGGAGGTTCACGTTCCCGCCCACGGTCGGCGGCAGCCAGCCGAGCTTCACGCCGACCACGAACTGCATCGTGAAGCCGATCACGAAGACCGGCACGGCGATGACGATCAGGCTGACGATCAGGAACGTCGAGTCGAAGAGCTTGCCCTTGCGGAGGCCGGCGACGAGCCCGACGGCGATGCCGAAGACCGACTCGAAGAACAGGGCCACGAACGCGAGCTGGATGGTCACCGGGAAGGCACCGGCCATCACGTCCCGAACCGGGCGGCCGGAGAACGACGTCCCGAAGTCGAACGTCAGCAGTCCCTTGAGCCAGAGCAGGTACTGCACCAGGAACGGCTGGTTCAGGTGGTAGTGCTCCCGGAGCTGGGCGGCGACCGCGGGGTTCAACCCTCGATCACCGCCGAGTGCGGCGATGGGGTCACCCGCCAGGGCGAAGACCATGAAGTAGATCAGCAGCGTGGCACCCAGGAAGACCGGGATCATCTGCAAGAGCCTGCGCCCGATGTACCAGGCCATCAGGTCTCCTCCTCGTAGGGATCGGGACGGGCCGACGTGCGCCGACGGCGGGCCACTCTAGTGTGCGTCCTCTCGAAAGGACGACTTCGCGGACACGGCTGGGGGTGGGGACCTCGTGGGTCCCCACCCCCAGCCGTCAGAATGCCGAGCTCACGCCTTCTTGATCTGGTAGTACAGCGGGACGGAGTCCCATCCGAACTGCACGTTCGTCACCGTCGTGGCGTAGCCACCGGTCACGTTCTGGTACCAGAGCGGGATCGCCGGGAGGTCCTTGAACAGGATCTCCTGGACCTGGTCGAAGTACTTGTTCGCAGCGTCGACCGACTTGGCCGAGAGACCCTGCTTGAGCAGGGCGTCGACCTGCGGGTTCGAGTACTGGCCGTCGTTCGAGCCGGCTCCCGTGCCGTAGATCGGGCCGAGGAAGTTGTACAGCGACGGGTAGTCGGCCTGCCAGCCGGTCCGGAACGCACCCTTGATGGTGTGGTTCGTGATGACGGTCCGCAGGTCCTTGAACGTCGGGTACGGGCTGCCCTGGGCGTCGATCCCGAGCGTGTTCTTGATGCTGTTGGCCACGGCGTCGACCCAGGCCTGGTGGCCACCGTCAGCGTTGTAACCGATCGTGAAGGAGCCCGACCACGGCGAGATCGCGTTGGCCTGGGCCCAGAGCTGCTTGGCCTTCGCCGCGTCGAAGGTGAGGACGTCCGAACCGGTCAGGTTCGGGTTGTACCCGGCGATGACCGGGGACGTGAAGTCCTTGGCCGGTGTGCGGGTGCCCTGGAAGATCTTGTCGGTGATCGTCTTCCGGTCGATCGACAGCGAGATCGCCTGGCGACGCAGGTTGCCCTCGGCACCGGTGAAGTGCGCGAGGTTCTGCGGGATCGTGAAGGACTGGAAGATCGCCGCGGGCTGGTTGACGGCCCGGTCGCCCAGGTCGGTCTTGTACACGCCGAAGGCGCTGTCCGGGATCGCGTCGAGCACGTCGAGGTTGTTGGCCAGCAGGTCCTGGTAGGCCGCGTCCAGCGACGTGTAGAACTTGACCGAGACCCCGCCGTTCATCGGCTTGCGGTCACCGATGTAGCCCGGGTTCGGGACGACGTCGGCCTTGACGTTGTGCTCCCAGGCCGAGGCGTTCTTGAACATGTACGGGCCGTCGCCGATGGGGTCCGCGCCGAACGCCGTCATGTCCTTGAACGCGACGGACGGCAGCGGGTAGAACGCCGTGTAGCCGAGCCGGAGCGGGAAGTCCGCCTCCGGCTGCTTGAGCGTCACGGTGAAGGTCGAGTCGTCGACGATCTTCAGGCCGGTGAGGTCGGAGTCGGCGTCGTAGCTGAACCCCTGGATGCCCTCGAAGAAGTAGCTGTTGAGCTGCTTGTTGCTGAGCTTGGCACCGTAGTTCCAGGCGTCGACGAAGCTCTTCGAGGTCACGGCCTCGCCGTTCGTGAACTTCCAGCCCGGCTTGATCTTGATCGTGTACGTCTGCGCGTCGGTGGTGGTGATCGAGTCGGCGACCTCGTTGTGCGGGGCACCCTTGGCGTCGTAGTAGACCAGACCCGCGAAGAGGAGGGTGAGGATCTTGCCGCCACCGGTCTCGTTGGTGTTGGTCGGGATGAGCGGGTTCTGCGGCTCCGAGCCGTTCACCGACACGATCCCGGTCGTGGGTCCGGACGCGGCCGCCGTGGTCGTGGTGGCGCTGGGTGAGCTGCTGCAGGCAGCCAGCGCCAGCGCGCTCACTGCGATGGCGGCCGTCAGACCGCCAATTCGCCTGATCTTCAATGTTCCTCCTGGTGGAGACAGAGGCCGGGTCGACAGTCGGCAGACGCCGTCCAGACGAGGTCTGGAGTGGTCGTCACCTGTGCCGGGAGCCAAGGGATTGCACCACGCTAGTCATGCCGGGAGTGACAAATCGAACCTGTTCGGCCACCACCAGCGATCGTTACCGTATCGATACTGGACGGTAACATCCACCCCTTGAGATGTGAGTCGTACGAAACATCCGCTGGTCACCACTCTGTCGCGGCTCCAGATGACCTCGCGCACACGAAAGTCCGTGCGGACGCGCAGGCCGATGTGCTAAAAGCGGCGGTCGCCGCGGCTCACTCGACCGGGCGGACGGCCGTCGCTTCCGCCGCCGCGGGAGTCTCGAAGGCCATCGAGTACAGGCGCGCCACCGCGTCCTGCGCGCCGATGAGGTCGTGGTCGAGCGCCTTCTGCTGGATCTCGCGGTGCTCGGGCGCCCAGTCGGGTGGCGCGGGCGGGGCCGGTCGGACGACGACGTCGAACTCGAACTCCCTCTCGATGACCGGGCCATAGGTGCACACCGCGCTCGGGCACCACACGTCGAGCACGCCGGACCCGTCGGCCACCGCGACACGTCGACCATCGGCAGATCCCACGAGACGCGAGACCCGGGCGCGAATCGTCCCGCTCGCCGCGCCGCCGGCGGTTGCGTCGCGCAGCAAGTCGGCGACGGTCGTCGTAGCACCGCGCGGCGTCCGTGCGTCCGCGGCGAGCCCCTCCGAGAGGAGCCAGTGCTCCGGCCACGCGCGAACGTCCTGCGGGATCTCCCGCTCGAGCCCCAGGCCGGGCAGGGCGCCGATCGACGCGAGACGCACGGCCTGCGCACCCGGCCACCGGCGCTCGGGATCGAACTCGACCCGCCCGAGGGAGCCGTCGTGCCGGACGAGCTCGTCGCTCTCGATCATCGTGGCGAGCAGGTCCAGATACGCCGACAGCGCCGGGAAGCGCACCCGGAACGCCTCGTCGCCGTAGCCCCACTCGAGAACCGTGCCGCCGTTGCCCCGCCCGTCCTCCAGCTCGATCGACAGGAAGCCATGGCTCTCGTAGGCGAACGGGAAGAGCGCGCGGGGCGCCATCCCCGGCGCTTCGTCCCGATGCATCCGCCAGGACCGGAGCGCGAACGCGACGGACATCGGGTGCGGGTAGGGCGCAACCGTGACCGACTCCGGGTCGACGAGGCGCCAGAACCGCTCTAGCTCCTCCGGCAGGCGCAAGGGGGCGATCTCCGCGTGAATCTCCTCGATCACCGCATCGACGCGATCGGGCGCGCGGAGCGGCGGCAGCCCCGCGTGGCGGTAGGCCGCAGCCAGTCGGTCCACCGCGGCGTCGATCGGCGCGTTCTGACGGCTCATGCGAACGCCATCGACACGTCCAGGTTGCGGGTTGAGAACCCCGGGTGCCCTGCCGGCTCAAGCGCCACCGAGCCGCTCGGTGCCGGCCGGCTCGGCAGGGTCGCGCGAGGTCCTGCTCCGCGACCGGAGCGCGGGGCGCCACCGCGTCCCCGTACAGGACAACCGCCCTTTCGCAGTCGAATCTCAGGCCCGGACCCGTCAGTATGGTGAGTGCGATCCACACGCACTCGTGACTGGGGAACTGATGGCGGTACGTGTCGACCTCAACATCTCGCTCGACGGTTTCGCGACCACGACGGACCAGACCCCCGAGAACACGTTCGGTGACGACTGGTCGCGCCTGGTCGACGCCTACGTCGCGACCAGGACCTTCCGCGAACGGGTCCTGCACGACACCTCGGGCGAGGGCACGACCGGCGTGGACGACGACTACGCGAGGTCATACTTCGCTGAGGTCGGCGCGGAGATCATGGGCGCGGGGATGTTCGGCCTGCACACTGTCACCGACGACCCCGCCTGGCGAGGCTGGTGGGGCGACGAACCCCCGTTCCGGGTCCCGGTGTTCGTTCTCACGCACAGCGCCCCGAGGCCGTCGATCGAGATGATCGGCGGCACGACGTTCCATTTCCTCTCAGCGACACCGCACGAGGCGCTCGACCGCGCGAGGGAGGCGGCCGCGGGCAAGGACGTCCGCGTGGGCGGCGGGGCCACCGTCGTGCGCGACTTCCTCACGGCAGGACTCGTCGACGAGCTCCACGTCGCGATCGCGCCGATCCTCCTCGGTCGCGGTATACGCCTCTGGGACGACCTGCGCGGGCTGGAGTCCCACTACGATGTCACCGCTGAGACGGCCGAGAGCGGCACCATCCACCTGACGTTCCGACGGTAGGACACCGCCTGCCGCTTCGGACATGCCGGAGCAAGCCGTCCGGAGCTCGACTACACGTTGAAGCGGAACTCGACCACGTCGCCGTCGGCCATCACGTAGTCCTTGCCCTCGATGCGCGCCTTGCCTGCGGCACGGACCGCCGCGACCGAGCCGGCGTCGACGAGGTCGTCGAAGCCCATCACCTCGGCCTTGATGAACCCGCGCTGGAAGTCGGTGTGGATCACCCCTGCGGCCTGCGGTGCGGTCCAGCCCTGGTGGATCGTCCAGGCACGCGTCTCCTTCGGCCCTGCGGTCAGGTAGGTCTGCAGCCCCAAGGTGTGAAAACCGACGCGTGCGAGCTGGTCGAGGCCGGACTCCTGCTGGCCGTTGTCCACGAGCATCTCGGCGGCTTCCTCGGGAGTGAGCTCCACGAGGTCCGACTCGAACTTCGCGTCGAGGAAAATCGCGTCGGCGGGCGCGACGAGGGCACGGAGCTCGTCCTGCATCGCGGTGTCGGCCAGCCCGGCGTCGTCGGTGTTGAACACGTAGATGAACGGCTTGGCAGTGAGCAGCTGGAGCTCGGCGAGGCGACCGGTGTCGAGCTTCGCGGCGGCCGCGCCGGCGAACAGCGTCTGGCCGGCCTCGAGCAGCTTCTGAGCACCCTGCGCGGCCTCGAGCAGGGCCGGGTCCGCCTTCTTGGCCCGGACCTCCTTCTCGAGCCGCGGGACCGTCTTCTCAAGGGTCTGCAGGTCCGCGAGGATCAGCTCGGTGTTGACGGTCTCGATGTCGTCCTTCGGGGAGACCTTGCCGTCGACGTGCACGACGTCCGGATCGACGAAGGCGCGGGTGACCTGGCAGATCGCCTCGGCCTCGCGGATGTGCGCGAGGAACTTGTTGCCGAGACCCTCGCCCTCGCTCGCGCCCTTGACGATGCCGGCGATGTCTACGAACGACACCGTGGCGGGCAGGATCCGCTCGCTGCCGAAGATCTCCGCGAGGGTGGCGAGCCGCGGGTCGGGCAGCGGGACCACGCCGACGTTCGGCTCGATCGTCGCGAACGGGTAGTTCGCGGCGAGCACCTGCGCGCGGGTCAGGGCGTTGAAGAGGGTGGACTTGCCGACGTTGGGCAGGCCGACGATGCCGATAGTGAGAGCCACGGGCCACGAGTCTACGGGCCGGCCCGCACGACCCGGGGCATGCTCAGCCGAACGAGACCATGCGAGCAAGGAGGTCCGGGGCGCCCGAGTCGAGCGCACGACCACCGATCCGGACCCCGAGCACGGCCACGACCGTCCCGCACCCGAGCCCGACGACGAGCGCGACGACACCGAGCACCACCGAGTGGATCCCGGCCGCCACGATGCCGAGCACGAGCTCGGGCAGGCTGAGCCCGAGCACGGCACCCCACCCGAGGAGCTGCGAGACGACCGCGGCCATCGACCCGCCCTGCTGCGACGTGAACGGGTTGTCCTCGGGCTTCGCGACCGGGTACACGACCCGCGCCGAGACCACGCTCGCGCCGCCGTACGCGGTGAGCAGCACGCCGAGGCTCGCGCCGAGCAGCGCCGGTAGAGCGTCCCAGCGCCCTGCGAGCGCGACCGACGCCGTGACCAGGGCGATCACGGTCGGCACCCCGATCATCGCGGCCGCGATCAGCCGCCCCGCCCGGTCGGAGCGGCCGTCGAGCGGCGTCGCGACGTGCGTCCAGAAGGCCGTGCCGTCGTACGCGACGTCCGCGGAGATCGACCACCCCAGGACGAGCGCGACGAGCGGTCCGGCGGCGAGGAGCGTCCCCCCGCGCGAACCACCGCCCGAGACGAGCATCACCACCGGGATCAACGGGACGACGAGGAGCGCCTTGGCGTATCGCGGGTCGCGCCGCCAGTAGGTCAGCGACCGGGCGGCGACCGCACCGACCGGCGTCCCGGGGAACCGTCCGAACGCGCCGAGACCGCGTCCGCGGGCGCCACCGCGTCCGCTCCCGGCGGTCGTCGCCGTCACGAGCGCACGCCCCAGGGCACCGTCCCACACGACGACCAGCAGAGCCAGGGTCGCCACGGCCACGAGCGCGCGCGCGGCGGCAACGCCCCATCGGCCCGCGACAGCGTCCGCCGGCACGGCCCAGACCGCCCCCATCGGCGTCCAACCCGCCGTGGCCGCGAGCGTCGGGAGCACGTCCTTGCCTGCGGCGACGCCCGCCACGACCGCGTTCACGATCGGCCCGAGGAGCACGAACGGCAGGATCATCACGCCCGCGGCGACCTCTCGGTACCGGCGTCGCGCCATCAGCGGCGCCAGCAGCGTCGTGCTCGCGCGGGAGCCGACCACGCACGTCGCGAGCGCGACCGGCACGAGCGGCACCGAGACGAGCAGCGCGACCGGGTGGCGCCACCAGGTCAACGCGGCCGCGAGCACCAGCAGCGTCGTGACGACTCCCGGGATGCCGATCAGCCCCGACACCGCGAGGCCGGTCAGGAGCGGGCGGCGCGGGATCGCGAACGTGACGAACCGGGACGGGTCGAGGGTCGAGTCGATCCCGAAAGCGACGAGCGGCACGATCCACCAGCCGAGCACCACGAGGCTCCCGGTCAGCACCAGGACCGTCCGGACGAGATCGGGTCCGGCGAGGCTCAGCGCCACCAGCCCGGCCGTCGCCGCCGCGAGGCCGCCGAGAGCGTAGAGGCTGAGCACGACCAGCCCGACGATCTGCCAGACGCTCCGCTTGAGACCGTTGCGCAGCAGCGTCAGCTTGAGTCTCAGGAGGTGTGCAACCACGCAAGACCCTCCCCCGAGGTGCGACCGCCGACGAGCTCGACGAACCGGTCCTCGAGGCTCGCGTCGCCCCGCACCTGATCGACCGTGCCGGCCGCGAGGACGTGACCGGCGGCGATCACCGCCACGTGGTCGCACATGCGTTGCACGAGGTCCATGACGTGCGAGGACACGATCACCGTGCCACCGCCGTCGCCCACGTAACGGGCCAGGATGTCGCGGATGTTCGCCGCGGACACCGGGTCGACCGCCTCGAAGGGCTCGTCGAGCACCAGCAGCCGGGGCGCGTGCACCAGGGCGCACGCGAGCGCGATCTTCTTGGTCATGCCCGCCGAGTAGTCGATGACCAGCGTGCTCGCGTCGGCGGTCAGGTCCAGCGCGTCGAGCAGGTCGACCGCACGCCCCGCGACGACCTCGCGGTCCATCCCCCGCAGCAGGCCGGAGTACGTGATGAGCTGGAGGCCGGTGAGCCGGTCGAAGAGCCGGACCCCGTCCGGGAGCACCCCGAGCATCGCCTTGACGCGGGGCGGATCGGCCCAGAGGTCCTGACCGTGCACCCAGACCTGACCGTAGTCGGGACGCAGGAGACCGGTGGACATCGACAGCGTCGTCGTCTTGCCGGCGCCGTTGGGGCCGACGAGGCCGAAGAACGAGCCGACGGGCACGTCCAGGTCCACCCCGTTCACCGCGATCTTCTGGCCGAACCGCTTCCACAGTCCTCGCAGGGCGAGGGCGGGCGGGGCGCCGGTGTCGGACGACGCGGTGTCGGACCGCACGGGATCGGGAGCCATGCGGGCAGGGTAGCCCCGGCCCGGCGGTCGTCGGAGGCGAATAGGTGGACGACTGCGCCGGTGATGGCGGTGATGGCGGTGACCGGAGACGAGGATGTCGGACCTGCCTGGCACCGTGAGGGCATGACCCTCCCGAGCACCCTCGCCGTCGCCGCCGTCTGCCTGCTCGCTGGCGGGTTCGCCGGCTGGTCGGCCGCGGTCTCGCGCCTGGGGACGGGCCTGAGGTCCGCGCAGGTCCGCGTGGCGCAGGCCGAGGCGCGACTCGACGCCGAGCGTGCTGCGGCCGCGGACCGCCTGCACGCGCTCGAGGCGGACCAGACGCGGCTCTCCGACCAGTTCCGCGCACTGGCGGCCGACGCGCTCGCGAGCAACAACGAGCAGTTCCTCGCGCTGGCCCACCAGCGTCTCGCTGCGAGCCAGCAGTCCCAGGTGGCCGAGCTCGGCCGGAGCGAGGCGGCGGTCCGACAGCTCGTCGAGCCGCTCACGCGGACCCTCGACCAGGTCAAGACCGAGCTGACCTCTGCACAGGCCGCTCGCCTGACCGGTCAGGCCGCTCTCGGGGAGCAGGTCCGGGCGATGCGCGAGTCGTCGGAGCTGCTCCGCACGGAGACGGCCCAGCTGGTGACCGCCCTACGGTCGTCGCAGGTGCGCGGTCGCTGGGGAGAGCTCCAGCTCCGCAGGGTCGTCGAGTCGGCCGGGATGCTCGCGCACGTGGACTTCGTCGAGCAGGCCTCGACGCGCACCGACGACGGACTGCTGCGACCGGACATGGTCGTGCGGCTCTCAGGCGGCAAGAACGTCGTCATCGACGCGAAGGTTGCATTCCTCGGCTACCTGGACGCGGCCCAGGCGACGGACGACACCGTCCGGGCCGATCGCCTCGCCGCCCACGCCCGGCACGTCCGCAAGCACATCGACGACCTCGCGGCGAAGCGGTACTGGGAGCAGTTCACCCCGGCGCCGGAGTTCGTGGTGATGTTCGTGCCGGCGGAAGCCTTCTTCCACGCCGCGATCGAGCAGGACGCGACGATCGTGGAGTACGCGTTCGAGCGCAACGTCATCATCGCGACCCCGATGACGCTCCTCGCGCTCCTGCGGACCGTGGCGTACGCGTGGCGCCAGGACGCGCTCGCGGCGAACGCCCAGCAGGTCCTCGACCTCGGGAAGGAGCTGCACGGTCGGCTCGCCACGCTCGGGACCCATGTCGCCCGGCTCGGACGCGCGCTGGACTCGGCCGCGAGCGCGTACAACCAGACGGTCTCCTCGCTCGAGACGCGCGTGCTGGTCAGCGCGCGGCGGTTTGCCGACCTCAAGGTCGTGGACGGCGACCTTCCGACTCCCCCGACGTCCGACCCACAGCTCTCCGCCGTGAGCGCACCCGAGCTTGTCGCCTCGATCGACGAGCACGTCGTCGCGATCGACGTGGCGACCGCCGAGCGGCAGACGACGGGAACCTGACCGTGCGCCGAAGCGCCGTGGGCACTATCGGCACGGCGCAGGTCCGCCCGGCGACCGGCACACGTCCCGCTGGTCGTGCGAGGTCAGCCGGGGGTGACGTCGAGCCGGCGGCGGTGCTCGCGACGCGGACGCACGACGTCGCCCCCGGTCTTCTTGAGGTCCGAACGCAGCTCCTGCGGCAACGAGAACATCAGGTCCTCGGTGGCCGTCCGCACCTCCTCCACCTCGTCGAACCCCTGCGACGCAAGAAGGTCGAGCACGTCCCGCACGAGGATCTCCGGCACGGAGGCGCCCGACGTGACGCCGACGGTCCGCGCATCGGCGAGCCAGGCTTCGTCGATCTCGCTGGCCCGGTCCACGCGGTACGACGCACCCGCGCCGGAGTCGAGCGCGACCTCGACGAGCCGGACCGAGTTCGAGGAGTTGGCCGAGCCGACCGTGATGACCACGTCGCACAGCGGAGCAAGCTGTTTCACCGCGACCTGACGGTTCTGGGTGGCGTAGCAGATGTCGTCGCTCGGCGGGTCCTGAAGTGTCGGGAACCGCTCCCGGAGCCGGCGCACCGTCTCCATCGTCTCGTCGACCGAGAGCGTCGTCTGCGAGATCCACACCACCTTGTCCGGGTCGCGCACCGTGACGCCCGCGACCTCGGCCGGGGAGTTGACGACCTGGATGTGCTCGGGCGCCTCTCCCGCCGTCCCCTCGACCTCCTCATGACCGCTGTGGCCGATCAGCAGGATGTCGTAGTCGTCCGAGGCGAAGCGCACGGCCTCCTTGTGCACCTTGGTCACCAAGGGGCACGTCGCATCGATCGTCCGGAGCCCGCGCGCCGCGGCGGCGGCATGGACCGCTGGGGAGACCCCATGCGCGGAGAACACGACGCGCGCCCCCTCGGGCACCTCGTCGGTCTCGCTCACGAACACCGCGCCGCGCGCCGCGAGCGTCTCGACGACGAACTTGTTGTGGACGATCTCCTTGCGCACGTAGACCGGTGCGCCGTAGTGCTCGAGGGCCTTCTCGACGGCGATCACCGCACGATCGACACCGGCGCAGTACCCCCGTGGCGCGGCCAGGAGCACCCGCTTGTGATCGGCCGATCGTGGTGTCGCCGGCGCGGGCCGGGTAGCCGACGTGGCCGTCGAACCTGCAGGGTCAGTCACCGCGTCAGTCTAGTCAACGGCGATAGGGCAGGCTGTGGGGGATGAGTGACGACCTCGCGAAGGCGGCCCGCGTGCTGCCGCTCAAGGCGCTCGAGACCTCGGCGGAACGCCCGTGGCCGGTGCGGCACCTCGCGCCGAAGATCGCCGACTACGTCGCACGCATGCCCCCGGTCTGGGTCGAGGGCCAGGTGCTCAACCTCAAGCGGTGGAACCAGCTCTACTTCCTGACCCTGCGCGACACCGACCTCGACATGTCCCTGAACGTGACGCTTCCCGCTGCAGCGCTCGGTCCGCTCGCCGAGTCGGTGCACGACGGATCGCACCTCGTGGTGCACGCCCGGCCGACGTTCCACACCAAGAAGGGTTCGCTCGGCCTGGCCGCGGACGAGGTCCGGCTTCTCGGCGTCGGCGAGCTGCTCGCCCGCATCGAGCACCTCAAGTCGGTGCTCGCCGCCGAGGGGCTGTTCGACCTCGACCGCAAGGTCCCGCTCCCGTTCCTGCCGGGGACCATCGGCCTCGTCTGTGCGCAGCAGGGCGACGCCGAGCACGACGTCGTCTCGAACGCGCGGGCACGGTGGCCCCAGGTGTCTTTCGAGATCCGCCGCGTCACCGTCCAGGGCCCGTCGGCCGTGCCCGAGGTGTCGCGCGCGATCGCTGAGCTCGACGCCGACCCGCGCGTCGAGGTGATCGTCGTCGCACGCGGTGGCGGCTCGTTCGAGGACCTCCTGCCGTTCAGCAACGAGTCGCTCGTGCGGGCGGCCGCAGCGTGCGGTACCCCTCTGGTCAGCGCGATCGGCCACCACATGGACACGCCCCTGCTCGACCTCGTCGCGGACTACCGTGCGTCGACCCCGACCGACGCGGCCAAACGCATCGTGCCGGACGTGGTCGAGGAACGCGCCCGCACCGTCCAGCTCCGCTCGCGGATCCGGCGGGCGATCACCCAGACCCTCTCCCGCGAGCACGACCGCCTGGTCGCCGTCCGGTCCCGACCGGCGCTCGCCCGGCCCGGGGACGGCATCGCCGCACGTGAGCGCGACATCGCGACCCAGCGGGAGTCGGCGCACCGGGCCGTCGAGCTCGGCGTCACGCGGGAGCGTGCGGTGGTCACCGCTCTGGGTGGTCAGCTCCGCTCCCTGTCCCCCGCCGCGACCCTCGACCGTGGGTATGCCGTCGTGCAGACGACCGACGGGACCGTGGTCCGCAGCCCCGCGGACACCCACGCGGGAGAGCGGCTGAGGATCCGCGTCTCGCGCGGGGAGCTCGCCGCGACCGTGACAAGCGCTCCACAGTGAGCGGGATTGGTTAGATGGGCACGTGACGAAACCCCCACGCCGCGCGGACGCCCCGGCCGACGTCGACACCCTCAGCTACGAGCAGGCACGCGACGAGCTCGTGAGCGTCGTCGCGACGCTCGAGGCCGGCGGCACCACGCTCGAGGACTCGCTCGTCCTCTGGGAGCGAGGCGAAGCCCTCGCCGCGCGGTGCCAGCAGTGGCTCGACGGAGCGCGCGATCGGCTGGCCGCCGTCCGAGCCCAGGACCCGGACGACCCCGACGGCGCCCGGACCACCGGAACCACCGAGACGAAGGACGAGGCATGACCACCACACCCGCACCGGAGACCGGCGCCCCGCGCGCCCTCGTCGTCGGGGAGTCGCTGATCGACGTCGTCCGACGTCGGGACGGCTCGGTCGACGAGCACCCGGGCGGCAGCCCGATGAACGTCGCGATCGGCCTCGGCCGGCTCGGCCGACCGGTCGACCTGCTCACGTGGTTCGGCCAGGACCGTCGCGGCGCGGCGCTGCGCGAGCACATCGCGGAGTCCGCGGTGCGGGTGGTCGAGGGCTCGGACGGCGCCGCAACCACGTCCGTGGCCATCGCGACGCTCGACGCGGCCGGGGCTGCCACGTACACGTTCGACCTGGACTGGCAGGTGCCACCGGCAGCCGGACTGCTCGACGACGTCGCCGTCGTGCACAGCAGCACCATCGGTGCCGCGCTCGCGCCAGGCGGGGAGGCGGTCCTCGACCTCCTGTCCCGGGCGCGGTCCTCGGCGACGGTGACCTACGACCCGAACGTGCGACCGGCACTCCTCGGCGACGGTGCCCGCGCGCTCGTCGAGCGTCTCGTCGACCTTGCCGACGTCGTCAAGGTCAGCGACGAGGACCTCGCGTGGTGCGAACCCGACAGCGCGCCCGGTGCGGTCGCGGCACGCTGGGCGTCCAGCGGCCCGGGGCTGGTCGTCGTGACCCACGGCGCGGAAGGCGTGCTCGCCACGACCTCCGCCGGCCTGACGGTTGCGGTGCCGTCGCGCCGGGTGGTCGTCGCGGACACCGTGGGCGCCGGGGACTCGTTCATGTCGGGCCTGATCGACGGCCTGTGGACCGCGGGACTTCTCGGCGCGGACCGCCGCGAGGCGCTCGGTCGCATCGACGAGTCCACCCTGGTCGGGATCCTGGAGCGGTGCACCGAGATCGCCGGCATCACGGTCTCACGCGCGGGTGCGAACCCGCCGTGGGCGGGCGAGCTCAGCCCGCAGTCAGCCGACGTGTAGCTGCCGATCCGTCGTCAACCGACCCGCGGGCAACCGAGCCGTGGTGTGTCGACGTGCGTCTGCTGGCCCGCGGTCGGTCGACGCGTGTGGTCAGTTGAAGACGACCGCGCCGCCCGCGCTCTGCCACTGGGTGATGCCGCCCTGGAGGTCGTAGATCTCGGTGAAGCCGAGGTCCGCCATCTTCGACGTGGCGACACCGGAGCGATTCCCGCTGCGGCAGTACACGAAGTACGGCTTGTCCTTGGGCAGCTTGCCGATGTTCGTGACGAAGCCGGTGTCCTCCACGTCGACGTTCACGGCGCCCTGGATGTGGCCCTGGGCGAACTCGCCCGGCGTCCGGACGTCGACCACGGACATGCCCGGCTTGGCGAGCACCTCCGACGCGGTCGCCGTCGTGACCTCGGTGATGGCGTTCGATCCGCTGGAGCACGCGGCGAGACCGCCGACGGCAATCACGGCTGCGAGGACGACCGAGGCGATTCGAGAGCGTGTCTGCATACCCCCCAGGGTATCATCGGGGCAAGGGGCAGCGCAGTCCGGCACCGCCGGGCCCGTCCCGCACGAGAGGAATCGCCATGAAGCAGAACATGGGCACCACGGACCGCATCCTGCGGATCGTCGTCGCCGCACCGGTCTTCGTCATCCTCGGCATCGTCACCGGCCCTACCGCTCCGATCTCGTGGGTGTTCTACGTCCTCGGGGCCGTCATGCTCGGCACCGGAATCGTCGGGTTCTGCCCGCTGTACGCGCCGTTCTCGTTCAGCACCCGGTCCCGCGCCGTTGCCACTGCCGCGCGTCAGCACTGACGTCACGGCACCTCCCGACTCATCTCGGTCGACGGGTGCGGCGGCTCGCCCTCCAGGGCCGTCGGACGTCCTCCCCGCGCGCGAACCTGAGACGATGGACCCATGCAGCGACCTTCTACACCGGCCGAGGCCTGGGCCATCCTTCGCGCAGGGAACGCGCGCTTCGTCGCCGGCGACATGGAGCATCCGTCCCAGAGCGTCGACCGTCGTGCCGAGCTGAGCGCCGATCAGCACCCGTTCGCGGTGATCTTCGGCTGCTCGGACTCACGAGTCGCGGCCGAGATCATCTTCGACCAAGGGCTCGGCGACATGTTCGTCGTGCGCACGGCGGGGCACGTCATCGACACGACGGTGATCGGCTCGATCGAGTACGGGGTCGACATCCTCGGCGCCCCGCTGGTCGTCGTGCTCGGCCATGACAGCTGCGGCGCGGTCGCGGCCGCCGCGAACGCGCTGACGACCGGCGAGCTGCCGCGCGGGTTCGTGCGCGCGATCGTCGACCGGGTGATCCCCAGCATCGTGAACCCGGGCGGCACCGGTATCGCCGACTTCGACGCGGCGACGTTGGGGCACGACCACGTCCGGCACACGGTGGAGATGCTCCGGAGCTACTCGGCGCTCCTCGCGGACGCGGTCGACGCGGGCCGGTGCGCGATCGTCGGGCTCGAGTACGCCCTCGCCGAGGGCGAGGTCCGGCTCACCGAGCTGATCGGCGACCTCGGCCCTCAGCCGACCTGACGTGATCTCCACGCTCGAGAGGACCCGGAAGGACTCGGTTCGTGAGCTCGAGCGACCCCGACGCGCACGTCGCCCGACCTCGACCGCAGGATAGGTGCACCCGCACCCAGCGGCCTTTGCCATGATGTGCGCATGAGCGATGACGCACAGGACGGGACCGGCTACCGGATCGAGCACGACACCATGGGAGAGGTCCGCGTCCCCGCGGACGCGCTGTACCGCGCGCAGACGCAACGCGCCGTCGACAACTTCCCGCTCTCGGGCACCCGCCTCGAGCGAGCACACATCGAGGCCCTGGCCCGGATCAAGAAGGCCGCAGCCAGGGCGAACGCCGAGCTGGGCGTCCTCGACGCCGAGATCGCCGCAGCGATCGTCTCGGCGGCCGACGAGGTCGCCGCCGGTGCGCACGACACGCACTTCCCGGTGGACGTCTACCAGACGGGCTCGGGGACGTCGTCGAACATGAACGCCAACGAGGTCATCGCCACGCTCGCCTCGCGCCGGCTCGGTCGAGACGTCCACCCGAACGACCACGTCAACGCGTCGCAGTCCTCGAACGACGTCTTCCCGACCTCCGCGCACGTCGCCGCGACGTCGGGTGTCGTCCGCGTGCTCGTGCCGGCCCTCGCGCACCTCGCGGAGGCACTCGAGGCCAAGGCCGACGAGTTCGCCTCCGTCGTGAAGTCGGGCCGCACGCACCTGATGGACGCCACCCCGGTAACGCTGGGCCAGGAGTTCGGCGGGTACGCGGCCGCCGTCCGGTACGGGATCGAGCGCCTCATGTCCGCGCTCCCCCGGGCTGCCGAGGTGCCGCTCGGCGGAACCGCCGTCGGGACCGGCATCAACACCCCCGCGGGCTTCCCGCAGCGGGTGATCGCGCTGCTCGTCGAGGACACCGGGCTTCCGCTGACGGAGGCACGCAACCACTTCGAGGCGCAGAGCGGCCGCGACGGGCTCGTCGAGCTCTCGGGGGCCCTCCGCACGATCGCGGTGAGTCTGACCAAGGTGTGCAACGACCTGCGCTGGATGGGGTCGGGACCGAACACCGGCCTGGGCGAGATCGCCATCCCGGACCTCCAGCCCGGGTCGTCGATCATGCCCGGCAAGGTCAACCCCGTCATCCCGGAGGCGGTGCTGATGATCGCGGCGCGCGTGATCGGCAACGACGCGACGGTCGCGTGGGCCGGTGCGAGCGGGGCGTTCGAGCTCAACGTGCAGATCCCGGTGATCGCCCTCGGTGTCCTGGAGTCGATCCGCCTGCTCGCGAACGCAGCGACGGCCCTCGCGGACAAGACCGTGCAGGGGATCACCGCTCACGTCGACCGGGACCGCGCGTACGCGGAGTCCTCCCCCGCGATCGTCACCCCGCTGAACCGCGTGATCGGCTACGAGTCGGCCGCGAAGGTCGCCAAGCACGCCGTCGCGCACGGGGTCACCGTGCGCGAGGCCGTCGTCGCCCTCGGGTTCGTCGAGCGCGGGGACGTCACCGAGGCCCAGCTCGATGCAGCCCTCGACGTGCTCTCGATGACCCGTCCGCCGCAGGGCTGAGCAGACCGCGACGGCCTCGGGAGCGCTGCGCCGGCCTGCACACTGCCCCCGAGGTCGTCGCCGGTCAGATCTCGATGCCCTCGAAGAGCTCGGTGACCAGCGCCGCGACCGGCGACCGCTCCGAGCGCGTGAGCGTGACGTGCGCGAACAGCGGATGCCCCTTGAGCGCCTCGATCACCGCAGCCACGCCGTCGTGCCGACCCACCCGCAGGTTGTCCCGTTGCGCGACGTCGTGCGTGAGGATCACGCGTGAGTTCTGCCCGATGCGCGAGAGCACCGTGAGCAGGACATTGCGCTCGAGCGACTGGGCTTCGTCGACGATCACGTACGCATCGTGCAGCGAGCGGCCACGGATGTGGGTCAGCGGCAGGACCTCCAGGAGATCGCGCGCCATGACCTCCTCGACCACCTCGCGCGAGACGACGGACCCGAGCGTGTCGAAGACCGCCTGGGCCCACGGGTTCATCTTCTCCGCCTCGGCACCGGGAAGGTATCCCAGGTCCTGGCCCCCGACCGCGTACAACGGGCGGAACACCATCACCTTGCGGTGCTGGCGGCGTTCGAGCACCGCCTCGAGACCGGCGCAGAGCGCGAGCGCCGACTTCCCCGTCCCGGCGCGCCCGCCGAGCGACACGATCCCGATCTCCGGGTCCAGGAGCAGGTCGATCGCGATCCGCTGCTCCGCGCTGCGCCCGTGCACCCCGAACACGTCCCGATCGCCCCGGACGAGCTGGATGTGCTTGTCGGGCGTGACACGACCGAGGGCCGAGCCCCGCGTGGAGTGCAGCACCACGCCGGTGTGGCACGGCAGCGCCTTCGCCGCGAGCCCCTGCACCTCCGTGAGGTCCAGCGACTCGTGCTCCCACAGGTCGGCCATCTGCTGCTCGTCGACGGTGAGCTCGTCCATCCCGGTCCAGCCCGAGTCGACCGCGAGCTCCGCGCGGTACTCCGCCGCGCGCAACCCGACGGCGGAGGCCTTGACACGCATCGGCAGGTCCTTCGAGACGACGGTGACGTCGCAGCCCTCGGCGGCCAGGTTCGCCGCGACCGCGAGGATGCGGCTGTCGTTGTCGCCGAGCCGGAAACCCGCGGGCAGCACGGTCGGGTCGATGTGGTTGAGCTCGACGCGCACCGTCCCGCCCTGGTCGCCGATCGGCAGCGGCGCGTCGAGAGTGCCGTGCTCGATGCGCAGGTCGTCCAGCATCCGCAGCGCCGCGCGGGCGAAGTAGCCGAGCTCGGCGTGGTGCCGCTTCGCCTCGAGCTCGGTGATCACGACGATCGGCAGGACGACGTCGTGCTCGGCGAAGCGGCGGATCGCCGCGGGGTCCGACAAGAGGACCGAGGTGTCCAGCACGTACGTCCGACGGGCCGGGGCGGCTTCCCCACCGCCCGACGCCGTGGCATCCGTGACTGTCACCCTCTGTGCCGTGCTGACCATGGCAGGCTCCCTCCGGCGCGCGGTGCGCCGTGCGATCCGCCTCACGCAGGTGCCCGCGGGCCTCCGACGCTCGGCTGTCCGGACGAGGGGCGGTCGGCCACGGGGGGCCGGGTCCGGCCCTCCTCCCGGAGCAGGTGCTCCATGGGCTGACCTCCCGATGGACGGTGGGTACCGTCCGTCACCTCTGGACGCTACGCGCCGGTCCGGAGACGCCCTGCAAGACACGCGGGCCACCCGACCATGTTCACCTGGCCGACACGCATGGCCGGGGGCCGCCGTCGCCGCACCGTGCGGAGACCCGTGCGAGGGTGTCGCAGCCTCGCGGGGGATCGTCGCCGGATCAGCGCCCGAGGCGTCGTTCGCGGGCCGCGTAGGCGCGGAGCGCACGCAGGTAGTCGACCCGTCGGAAGTCGGGCCAGTACGCCTCGCAGAAGTAGAACTCGCTGTGCGCGCTCTGCCACAGCAGGAACCCGGACAGTCGCTGCTCCCCGGAGGTGCGGATGACGAGCTCGGGGTCCGGCTGGCCCTTCGTGTAGAGGTGGTCGGCGATGTGCTCGACGTCGAAGACCCCTGCGAGCTCCTCGAGCGAGGTGCCGGCCTCGGCCTGCTCCCGCAGGAGCGAACGGACGGCATCGGCGATCTCGTGGCGACCGCCGTACCCCACCGCGATGTTCACGTGCAGTCCCCGGACCTCGCTCGTCCGTGCGACGGCCTCGTCGAGGTGCGCCACGAACGCTTCCGGCAGCAGCTCGAGCGACCCCATCACCTGCAGGTGCCACCGACCGCTCGCGGCCAGGTCGACGACGGCGTCCTCGATGATGCCGAGGAGCTCGTGCACCTCGTCGTCCGACCGGGCGAGGTTGTCCGTCGACAGCATCCACAGCGTGACGACCTCGACGCCGACCTCTTCCGACCAGGTCAGCAGCTCCAGGATCTTGCCCGCGCCGCGTCGGTGCCCGGTGGCGGCGGACTCCCCGTAGGACTTCGCCCAGCGCCGGTTGCCGTCGAGGATCACGCCCACGTGACGCGGCACCTGGTCAGGCGCCAGCGAGGCCGCGAGGCGACGCTCGTAGAGACCGTAGAGCGGATGAGGCAGGCGCACGCGACGTCCTTCGGGGCGGGGTCGGATCTGGCTCACACGCTACTCGTCGGGAGGTCACCACCGGGTCCGCACGCCCCCTGTGGTGACACGCGTCATGGAGAGGTTGTGTGATGACGGGACCAGGTCCCCACGACCGGCAACTTACCCCGCGGTAACCTACGACCTCGTAGGTTCTCCGCTGTCGAGCAATCCGTACCCCCCGGAAGGACGCCCGTGGCACACGAGCCCTCACCCCAGCCATCCGGTGACCGGGTCGGCCAGGTCCGGGACGGAGCCTCCCAGATCGCGGCCGCGGTCAAGCCGAAGCTCCGCGGGTGGCTGCACGCCGGGATGTCACCGATCGCCCTCGCGGCCGGGATCGTCCTCGTCGCGCTCTCCCCGACCACGACGGCCAAGTGGACGACGACGGTCTTCGCTGCGTCCTCGGTCCTGCTGTTCACGACGAGCGCGGTGTACCACCGGGGCACCTGGACCCCGAAGGTCACCGGCGTGCTGAGGCGCCTGGACCACTCGAACATCTTCGCCATCATCGCCGGCACCTACACCCCGCTGACGGTGCTCCTCCTCCCCCGCTCGACCTCGACCGTGCTGCTGTGGGTCATCTGGTCCGGGGCCCTCCTGGGCCTGCTCGGACGGGTGTTCTGGCTCGACGCCCCGCGGTGGCTCTACACGCCGATCTACGTCGCGCTCGGATCGGCGGCGATGGGGTACCTCGGGACGTTCGCCAAGGCCCCGAACGGCCCCGCGATCGTCTGGCTGGTCGCCGGCGGCGGTGTCGCGTACATCCTCGGCGCCGTGGTGTACGCGACCAAGTGGCCCAACCCGAGCCCGCGATGGTTCGGCTTCCACGAGGTCTTCCACTCGCTGACCGTGATCGGGTTCAGCTGCCACTACATCGCCGTGAGCCTGGCTGCCTACTCGTCGGTCTGAACGGCTCCCACCGGTGCCGCTCGCACCGTCCCCGGGCCCCCGGCGAGCCACTCGCACCAGGGCCCGACCACCAGGCGCGCGAGCCGGTCGTAGCCTGTCGCGGTGGGATGCGACCCGTCGCCCGCCGCGATGTCGGCGCGCCAGACGGGATCGGCGTGGAGCCGCTCGAACACCGCGACGTAGGGCACCGCGCGCGCAGCGCACACGGATGCGAAGCGCTCGTCGAGCGTCGCGATGCGCTCGTCGTGCTCCTCGTCCGTCACCGCGGGCGGACCGACCATGAGGGTCGGGATCCCGGCCGCGGCCGCGCCGTCGAGGATGGCGACGAGGTTCCCGACCGACCGGTCCGGGTCGACCCGGGTCGGCCTACGTCCACCACCTCCACGCGAGCTCGTGTCGTTCACCCCGAAGGACAGCACCAGGCGCGGCTCGCCGGCATCACCGCTCCGCACCCGGATCTCGTCCTGCCACCGGCTGCGGACGTCGGCCGAGGTGTCGCGACGGACCCCCAGGTTGTAGACCGTGACCGGAAACCCGATCACGTGCGCCCACGCCGCCACGCGACCGACCCAGCCACGGTGCTCGGCATCGCCGAACCCGGCGACGTAGGAGTCCCCCAAGAAGCTGACGCGCAGGTCCGGGCGCACGTCGGGCAGCTCGACGCGGTCCCGGACACGGCTCCTCGTGCTCGCCATCTAGCCCGGCACCACCGTGTAGCGACGGTTCACGAGCGACGGGTCACGGTCACGCGCCTGGCGGACCTGCTCCGGATCGAGGTCGACCGTGGCGACCGCCGGCTCCTCGTCGAGCTCGAGAACGACCACGCCGTCCGCCCCGACGACGACCGAACGGCCGACGACGCCGAGACCCGTCTGTCCCACCGCGACCACCACGCTCGTGTTCTCGATCGCGCGCGCGACCGCGAGGGCCCGCCAGTGGTCCGCCTTCCCGGGACCGGCCGCCCAGGCCGCGGGCACGACGAGGACCTCGGCACCCGCGTCGACGACGCGTCGAGCGATCTCGGGAAACCTCAGGTCGTAGCACGTCAGCACACCGAACCGGAGGCCGCCGACGTCGAGGACGAGGGGCTCGGCATCGGCCGGTCCCGCCTCGAGACGGTCGGACTCGAGCTGACCGTACGCGTCGTACAGGTGCACCTTGCGGTAGGACCCGCGGAGTGCGCCGTCGGGCCCGACGGCGACGACGACGTTGCTCGCACGATCGGCCGCCACGCCGGGTGCCGTCGTCCCCACGAGCACCGCAACCCGGACGTCCGCCGCAACCTCGCGCACCAGCGTGACGAACGGTCCGTCCAACGGTTCGGCGTGCTCTCGGCCCACCCCTCGCGGGTCGAACCCGGAGGCGTACTCCGGCAGGACCACGAGGTCGGCACCGCCCTCAGCGGCCGCGACGATCGCCGCCCGCGTCGCGTCGCGCGCGGCAGCGTGGTCCGCGGGTACCACGAGCTGCGCGACGGCCACCCGCACCGTGGCACGCCCTGGCTCGCCCGTCATCAGCGGGATGCCTCCGGGGCGCCGTCAGGACCGTCGTCGGGCCCCTGAGGCGCTCCGTCGGCCTCGTCCTCCGCTGCCTGGAGCGCCGCCCGGTGGTTGACCTTGCGCAGCTGCTTCGTGAGCGAGAGGAAGAGCAGGACGCACACCAGGGCGAGTCCGAACGTGAAGGCGAAGCCGACGATCCCGGGGCTCGTGATGTCCGCGGGGGGGATCGTCGCCGGTGCGGGGCTCGGCGTCGCTGCCGCGAGCGCGCGGACGAGGACCAGGGTGATCACCTACCCACCTCCGGGCGCAGACCGGCGAAGAGGTCGGTCTCGGGCATGGTCGTGGGCACGTGCGACACCACGAGCTCGAACTCCTCGAAGGGCCACGTGGCGCGCTCGAGGTCGCGCGGGATCGCGAAGAAGAATCCGTTCGGGTCGACCTGGGTCGCGTGCGCGCGCAGCGCCGCGTCCCGCGCGTCGAAGAAGTCGGCGCACTCGACACGGGTCGTCACCTCGCGCTCCGTGATCTCACGCGCCCGACGCGACTCCACCCACTCGCCGAAGGGCGACTCGAGCCCGGCCGCCGTCATCGCCTCGTGAGCGGACCGGATCCGTGCCATCGAGAAGCCGTGGTTGTAGTACAGCTTGGCCGTCTGCCACGGGTCACCGAGGTCCGGGTACCGGTGCGCGTCCGCCGCCGCCTCGAACGCCTCCATCGAGACGCGATGGCACATGATGTGGTCCGGGTGCGGGTAGCCGCCGCTGGGGTCGTAGGTGGTCAGCACATGCGGCCGGAACTCCCGGATCAGCCGGACGAGCGGCGCCGAGGCGTCCTCGAGAGGCACCAGGGCGAAGCAGCCCTCCGGAAGCGGGGGCAGCGGGTCACCCTCCGGCAGGCCCGAGTCGACGAAGCCCAGCCAGGCCTGCCGGATCCCGAGCGCCTCGGCCGCGTCCGCCATCTCGTGCGCGCGCAGCTCGCGCATCTCGTCGATCGAGCCGGTGAACTCGCCGAAGGACGGGTTGAGGATGTCGCCCCGCTCACCGCCGGTGCAGGTGACGACGAGCACGTCGACCCCCTCGGCCGCGTACCGGGCGGCCGAGGCCGCGCCCTTGCTGGACTCGTCGTCCGGATGGGCATGGACCGCCATCAGACGCAACGGTTCTCCGTTCACGAGGTCCTCTCCACGTTCAGCACGGCATGACGCCGAGGGCGTCGCCGTCAAGAGACAATGATCCTGCACCATGATCCCGCACCCGCGGTCCGGAGACGACCGTCGCCGGACCGACGACGCAACCTAGACAGGAGGACGACGCCGTGGACGAGCCCGTGGACGACGCCGTGGCTGTCCCCGAAGGACGCTACGGGCGTCCTCCGACACCCGCACGCCGACGCCAGGTGCGCCTGGCGCTCGCCGGCCTCATCGTGGCCGCGATCGCAGTCATCGCCTGGGTCGGTTCCGGGGTCCTCCGCGACCCGGTGCAGTGGACACCCGTCGGGTACGACGTCAAGGGCCCGGACCGCATCGACGTGACCTTCGACATCACCAAGGCGCCGACCAGCACGGTGCGGTGCACCGTCGTCGCGCTGAGCTCCGGATTCACCGAGGTCGGCGTGAAGACCGTGACGATCGGACCCTCGGCGCAGAGCTCCCAGCGCTACACGGCGACGCTCTCGACCCAGGAGCTCGCGGTCACCGGCGAGGTCAGCACGTGCCAGCTCGTCGGCTCCGGCGGCTGACCGGCGGGCATCGAACTCCAGCGTCTTTCTCTCGTCGGCGAGAGATTGGTAGCCTGACGGATTCATGCACGGCACCGGACCGGCGCGACGTCGTGTCGACGCGACCGGAGGGTGCGCGGCGTCCGTCCCGACGGCAGAGATCGGGCACGGTCGTGTGCACAGACGACGTTCCACAGGTGTCAGCAGGCATCAGCAGGTCGGAGCAGGTATCGGCGGGACGCACCGGGTCCCGACGGGAGTCGACCGGTTCCGACAGGTACCGACAGGATCCGGGAGGATCCGAGAGGAGAGGAGACGACGTGGCGGAGACCACTCACGCGACCTGGCTCACCCAGGAGGCGTACGACCGTCTGAAGGCCGAGTACGAGCACCTCTCGGGCGCAGGGCGCAGCGACATCTCGCAGAAGATCGCGACCGCCCGCGACGAGGGTGACCTCAAGGAGAACGGCGGTTACCACGCCGCGCGCGAGGAACAGGCGAAGAACGAGGCGCGGATCCGCGAGCTCAAGGCCAAGCTCGAGAACGCGGTGATCGGCCAGGCGAAGGACGACGGCGTCGTCGAGCCCGGCATGGTCGTCACCGCGGTCGTCGCGGGCGACGAGATGGTGTTCCTGCTCGGGTCCCGCGAGGTCGCCGGCGGTACCGACATCGACGTCTACTCGGAGAAGTCGCCCCTCGGTGCGGCCATCAACGGGCAGGCGGTGGGTGACACGGTCACCTATGCCGCGCCGAACGGCGCGGCGATCACGGTGACGATCACCGCGGCGAAGCCCTTCGAGGGCTGACGCTCCACCGTTGCCGCGCGATCGGACGGGACACGGCGGGGTCGGGCGAGGTGGCCCGGCCCCGCCGCAGTTCGACTCGCGCCGGGCAACGCACGCGGCGTGACGCGACTCCGCCGGTCGCGCGGCGGTGTCAGGTCCGGGTGACCCGGTAGCCCGCCGCACACAGCTCGGCGACGACCCGCTCGCAGTGCTCGGGTCCCTTGGTCTCGAGCTGCACGGCGATCTCGACGTCGCCGATCCCGAGGTCGGCCGCCGTGCGCACGTGTCCCACGTGCATGACGTTCCCACCGCTCGAGGCCAGGTGCGCGAGCAGGGCCGCGAGCGCCCCCGGCCGGTCCTCGAGCAGCACCCGGAGCTGGAGGTACCGCCCGGCCGACGTGAGTCCGTGCTGGACGACGCGCAGGAGCAGGATCGGGTCGATGTTCCCGCCGGACAGGATCGGCACGACGGTCCCGGGGAACGACGCCGGGTCGGCCATGAGCGCCGCGACACCCGCCGCACCCGAGGGCTCGACAAGCAGCTTGGCGCGCTCGGCGACGAACAGCAACGCGCGCGAGAGGTCTTCCTCCGACACGGTGCGGACCTCGACACCGAGGCGCTGAAGGATCTCGAACGGCACGTCCCCGGGCGTCCCGACAGCGATGCCGTCCGCCATCGTCCGCATCGACGTGGCGGCGACCGGATGGCCGGCCGCGAGAGACGCGGGGTACGCGGCGGCGGACGCGGCCTGGACCCCGACGACGCGGACGTCCGGCCGGAGCTCGGGCAGCGCCGACGCGATCCCGGCCGCGAACCCCCCGCC
>MLJW01000286.1_pt1 | contig 32180 bp, 30 predicted proteins | sample 888231 | NCBI WGS metagenome assembly MLJW01 (sample SAMN05788063, study PRJNA343431) | mine drainage metagenome | isolation source: sample collected from the inflow into an acid mine drainage treatment plant... | place: Germany: Lusatia, lignite mining district
CCATGCGCTTCGCAAGTTGCTTACTGAACGAGAGCTACATATATATTGGAAGCTCATTCTGAAAAAGAAGGCACCTTGAAATCAGGTGCTAACACCGAGGTAAGTCATGACAAAGCCGCGCAAAGCCGATACCCCCCTGGATCCTGCGCTGGTCTGTCGAAGCTCGGACCCAATGGCGATCCGGGAACTGCTGACCAAGATCGGCGACAAATGGACGATCTTCGTCGTTCTCTCGCTCGATCTCCTCGGCGGACGGGCACGTTTCTCCGCCCTTGAACGGGCGATTCCGGGGATCTCGCAGCGGATGCTATCTGTCACTCTGAAGACCCTCGAACGCGACGGAATGGTTGTTCGCGAAGTATTTCCCGAGGTGCCACCCCGCGTCGAATACGAGATGACCAAATTGGGAAAAAGCCTGCTGGGTCCCATGCAGGGGCTGGTGGATTGGGCCAAGACGAACTGGACGCAAGTCAGGGAGGCCCAGTCCGAATATGATGCGAGACCGTGACCTCCAGCCCCTTATTCGGCGGCCGTCCTCTGTGATTTCAGCCTGAACTGTGACGGCGAGTTTCCCGTCATCCGCTTGAAAGCGTTGGAGAAGGCCGCATCCGAGGAGAAGCCGACCTCCTGCGCGATCTGGCCGATGGTCATGCCCCCCGCGACCAGCCGACGCTGGGCCAAATGCAGACGCCATTGCGCCAGATAGGCCAGCGGCCCCATCCCGGCCAACGCCTTGAAATGCGTGGCAAAGGCGGTCCGCGACATGGCGGCGGCCCGCGCCAGTTCCGGCAGATGCCAGTTCCGCGCCGGCTCGCCATGCATCAGCCTCAGCGCCGGGGCCAGCCGCCGGTCGGCCAGAACACGCAACAGTCCGGGCGTCAGTTCCCCCTCATGCGCCAGATGAGCCCGCAGGATTTGCAGGAAAATCAACTGGGCCAGCGCCGTGCAGGCAAAGCCCACCCCTTCGCGATCCGTGCCGCATTCCTCGGCCAGTTGGGCGATCAGCGATTTCAGGTACGGCGCCTTGTCCGAGCCGCCATTGATGCGAATGACGTCGGGTAGGCAGTCCAGCAGCAGCCCGCCACACCCCGCCGCCATATCCACATGCCCGCCGAGGAACAACATCTCGTCGCCCCCGCCCAGCGCAAAAATACCCGAGGTGGCCCCGGCAAAGACTTCCCGCGCTGGGCGGGGAAAAATCGTGGGATCGCTTGACAGCACGAAAGCTCGCGGGGCCGACAGCATCAAGACATCCCCCTCGCCCATCCGCAGCGGCGCTCCCTGCCCCTCGACCTCCAGCCAGCAACAGCCTCGAGCGATCACCAGAAACTTGAGCTGATCCGGCGGCGGAAAGGCGACTGCCCAGTCCCCACCGACGGTGAAACCGCCCGCACAAACCGCCTGGGCATTGACCAGAGCCAGAACGGAAGAAAAAGGATCGTCACTCATGCTTTGAACTACCGCGCAAGAATCAGGGACGATAGATTATTCCCAATCCAAGGATATGCTCCTATTTGTGGAAGGGTCAACAAACTGGAGTCAGCGTCTCATGACCACACCCCAAACCCCCATCGGCTCGGGCTTCGGCAAAGCCAGCACGGCGGACGACGTGATCGCCGGTATCGACCTTACCGGCAAAACCGCCATCGTCACCGGCGGTTATTCCGGGCTCGGCCTTGAGACCGTACGCGTGTTCCTGGCCGCCGGCGCCCGTGTGATCGTGCCGACGCGCGACGTCGGACGGGCCAAAGCCGCGTTGACCAAGTTCGCCGCAGCCGAAATCTGGCCAATGGATTTGCTCGACCCGGCTTCGATCGACGCCTTTGCCCAGCGCTTCCTCGCCGAGGACACGCCGCTGCATATCCTGGTCAATAGCGCTGGCATCATGGCCTTGCCTGAACTGACCCTGGATGGACGCGGGCATGAACTGCAATTCGCGACCAACCATCTCGGCCATTTCCAATTGACGCTCCGTCTGTGGCCGGCCCTGCAGGCGGCGCACGGCGCACGGGTGGTCGCGGTCTCCTCCTTGGGCCACCGCTTCTCCCCTGTGGTGTTCGACGATGTTGATTTCCGCCACCGCCCCTACAGCCCCTTTGCCGCCTATGGCCAGTCGAAAACCGCCAATGCCCTGTTTGCGGTCGAACTGGACAAACGCGGTATGCCAGACGGTATCCGCGCCTTCGCTGTTCATCCCGGCGGCATCGTCGAAACCAATCTCGGCAAACATATCGACCCGGCAATGTTACGGGATCTCGGCGCCATCGATGCCGAGGGCAAAGCGATCATCGCCCCGGAACGCGGCTTCAAAACTCCGGCCATGGGGGCGGCCACCCAAGTGTGGTGCGCCACCAGCCCGCAGTTGATTGACCATGGTGGTGTCTATTGCGAGGACTGCGATGTCTCGGCTCCGCTGGCCCCGCCTGAAGGCGAATACCTGCTGGGCGACACCCTGGGGCAAGGCGGGGTATTCCCCCACGCGGTCGACCCGGTTGCGGCGGAAAAGCTGTGGACACTGAGCGAAGATCTGACCGGCGTCCGTTTCCCGGCTTAAGCCCCCGTGAGCAACGGGCTTCTTGCGCCCACATGAAGCCCGCCGCTTTCTTCATGCGTTAGATCGCACACCTCGCATCCAGCAAGTATTTTCCCCATGCCTCCCGCCGGACCTCTACGACAACCAAACCCTTGTTGATCTGCGCGATTTTCTGCCTTTTCTAATCATCCCCATCGCCGAACGCATGGTGCGTCGGCTCTTCCTGGGGATGATCATGCCGGGCGCCTCCCGCCACTCCGAAGCCTTCCTCCGCGGCGCCCGCATGTTGCGCACGGCGCTGGGTCCGGCCATCGCTTCGTTCCTGGAAGACCCGGCCATTGTCGAGGTCATGCTCAACCCGGACGGTCGGCTGTGGGTCGATCGGCTGTCGGGCGGGTTGGAGGATACCGGCGCCACTCTGTCGCCCGCCGATGGTGAGCGCATCGTCCGCCTGGTCGCCCACCATGTCGGCGCCGAGGTCCATCACGGCAGTCCGCGCGTCTCGGCGGAGCTGCCCGAGACCGGCGAGCGTTTTGAAGGCCTGCTGCCGCCCGTGGTTGCCGCCCCGGCCTTCGCCATCCGCAAACCGGCAGTGGCGGTATTCACCCTCGACGACTATGCCGCCGCCGGCATTATGACCGCCGCACAAGCGACACTTCTGCGCCAAGCCGTCGCTGATCACCGCAACATCCTGGTCGCCGGCGGCACCTCGACCGGCAAGACCACCCTGACCAATGCCCTGCTGGCCGAGGTCGCCAAGACCTCCGACCGCGTGGTGCTGATCGAGGATACCCGTGAGCTGCAATGCCAGGCGCCCAATCTGGTCGCCCTGCGCACCAAGGACGGCTTGATCACGCTGTCCGATCTGGTCCGCTCCAGTCTGCGCCTGCGTCCCGACCGCATCCCCATCGGCGAGGTGCGCGGGGCAGAAGCGCTCGACCTGCTGAAGGCCTGGGGCACCGGCCATCCCGGCGGTATCGGCACCATCCATGCCGGTTCGGCGCTGGGTGCGCTCCGCCGGTTGGAACAACTGATCCAGGAAGCCGTCGTCACCGTCCCCCGCGCTCTGATCGCCGAAACCATCAATGTCGTTGCCGTGCTGGCCGGTCGCGGGCGGCAGCGCCGTCTGGCCGAACTGGCTGTCGTCAGCGGTCTTGATCCCGCCACCGGCGATTACCGCGTCATCCCTGCAGGAGAAACTCCATGATTCGTCATATCCGCCGTCACCTGACGATCGTCAGTGCAGCCGGCCTCGCCGTTCTGATCCAGATCCCCGCCGCTTATGCCTCCGGCTCGTCGATGCCGTGGGAGACGCCCCTCAACCAGATCCTCGAATCGGTGCAGGGGCCGGTGGCCAAGATCATCTCGGTGATCATCATCACCGTCACCGGCCTGACGCTGGCCTTCGGCGATACCTCGGGCGGCTTCCGCCGGCTGATCCAGATCGTCTTCGGTCTTTCCATCGCCTTCGCCGCCAGCTCGTTCTTCCTCAGCTTCTTTAGCTTCTCCGGCGGAGCACTGGTGTGATGACCACCACCGATGCCATCGCCGGGTTTTCGGTCCCGGTCCACCGCTCCCTGACCGATCCGATCCTGTTGGGTGGCGCACCGCGCACCGTGGCGATCGCCAACGGCACCATTGCCGCCGCCATCGCACTGGGTCTGCGCCTCTGGGTTCCAGGATTGCTGCTGTGGGCGCTCGGCCACGGCGCCGCCGTCTGGGCGGCCAAACGGGATCCGCTGTTCGTCGATGTCGGCCGCCGCCATCTCCGCACTCCGGCCTATTTTGGGGTGTGAGCGATGATCAACCTCGCCGAATATCGCAGTCATACCGCCGGCCTCGCCGACTTCCTGCCCTGGGCGGCACTGGTGGCACCAGGCGTCGTGCTCAACAAGGACGGTAGCTTCCAACGCACAGCCCGGTTCCGCGGACCGGACCTCGATAGCGCCACGCCGGCCGAACTAGTCGGCGTTACCGCCCGGCTCAACAACGCCCTGCGCCGTCTCGGCTCCGGCTGGGCGATCTTCGTCGAAGCCCAGCGGGTGGCGGCCACCGATTATCCCGAGAGCATCTTTCCGGATGCCGCCTCGGCCCTGGTCGACCTCGAACGCCAGGATGGCTTCGAACAGGCCGGGGTCCACTTCGAGAGCCGCTATTTTCTCACCTTCCTGTGGTTACCGCCGCAGGAGGACACCGCCCGCGCCGAAAGCTGGCTCTATGAGGGCCGCTCGCAGCGCGGTGCCGATCCGTGGGAACTGCTGCGCGGCTTCATCGATCGTACCGACCGGGTGCTGCAACTGATCGAGGGTTTCGTGCCGGAAGTGGTCTGGCTCGATGACGGTGAGACCCTGACCTTCCTGCATTCGACCATCTCGACCAAGCGGCAAAAGATCCGGGTGCCGGAAATCCCCATGTACCTGGACGTGCTGCTGGCCGACCAGCCACTGACCGGCGGCTTGGAACCGCGTCTGGGATCGGCTCATCTGCGTACCCTGACAGTCGTGGGTTTTCCCACCGCGACCCATCCCGGCATTCTCGACGAGTTGAACCGGCTGGCCTTTCCCTATCGCTGGTCAACCCGCGCCATCCTGCTCGATAAGACCGAGGCGGTGCGGCTGCTGACCAAGATCAGGCGGCAGTGGTTCGCCAAGCGCAAATCCATCACCGCCATCCTCAAAGAGGTGATGACCAACGAGGCCTCGGTGCTGGTGGATTCCGATGCCGCCAACAAGTCCGCCGACGCCGATGCTGCCTTGCAGGAGCTGGGCGCCGACGATGTCGGCCTGGCCTATGTCACCGCCACCATCACGGTGTGGGACGATGATCCCGGCCTCGCCGCCGAAAAGCTGCGGCTGGTCGAGAAGGTGATCCAGGGCCGCGACTTCACCTGCATGGCGGAATCTCTAAACGCCGTCGAAGCCTGGCTCGGTTCCTTGCCCGGCCATGTCTACGCCAATGTCCGCCAGCCGCCGGTCTCGACGCTCAATCTTGCCCATATGATCCCGCTGTCGGCGGTGTGGGCCGGGCCGGAACGGGATGAGCATTTCGATGCGCCGCCGCTGCTGTTCGGCAAAACCGAAGGCTCGACGCCGTTTCGCCTCTGCCTGCATGTCGGCGATGTCGGCCATACCCTGATTGTCGGCCCGACCGGGGCCGGCAAGTCGGTGCTGCTGGCCCTGATGGCGCTACAGTTCCGCCGTTACCCGAAATCCCAGATCTTCGCTTTCGACTTCGGCGGCTCGATCCGCGCCGCCGCCCTCGCCATGGGTGGCGACTGGCATGATCTGGGCGGAAACGGTTCTGTCGCCCTGCAGCCGCTGGCCCGCATCGACGATCCCGCCGAACGGGCCTGGGCCGCCGAATGGATCGCCGCGATCCTGGCCAAGGAAGGTGTCACCGTCGATTCCACGGTCAAGGACTATGTCTGGTCGGCCCTGGCCTCGCTGGCCTCCTCGCCGATTACCGAACGCACGCTCACCGGCCTCGCCGTGCTGCTGCAATCGGCCCCGCTCAAGCGGGCCTTGCAGCCCTATTGCGTCGGCGGCCCCTTCGGGCGGCTGCTCGACGCTGAGGCCGAGTGGCTGGGGGACGCCTCGGTCCAGGCCTTCGAGACCGAGGGCCTGATCGGCGCCGGGGCCGCCCCCGCCGTGCTGACCTACCTGTTCCATCGCATCGAAGGTCGGCTCGATGGCCGCCCCACCCTGCTGATCATCGACGAAGGCTGGCTGGTGCTCGACGATCCCGCCTTCGCCGCGCAACTACGCGAATGGCTGAAGACGTTACGCAAGAAGAACGCTTCCGTGGTCTTCGCCACCCAGTCGCTGTCCGACATCGCCGACAGCCCCATCGCCCCGGCCATCGTCGAAAGCTGCCCGACCCGCGTCTTCCTGCCCAACGAACGCGCCATCGAGCCACAGATCACCGCCATCTACCGCCGCTTCGGCCTCAACGACCGCCAGATCGAGATCATCGCCCGCGCCACCCCCAAGCGCGACTACTACTGCCAGTCCCGCCGTGGCAACCGTCTGTTCGAGCTGGGCCTGGGGCCGGTGGCCCTGGCCTTCTGCGCCGCCTCCGGCAAGGCCGATCATGCCGCTATCACCGAGGTGCTGGACGAGCATGGGCGGGACGACTTCGCCGAGGTCTGGCTGCGCAAGCGCGGTCTCGATTGGGCGGCGGATCTGATTCCCGGTCTCACGAATATGGAGGGAACGTTATGAGCCGTTTCTTTGCGGGCTGCCGCCCGTACCCGCTCGGGGCCTGGAGGCCCCGAACCCCCATGACTTTGGTTTTGGTCGTGATGCTGGCCGCTACCCCAGTTAAAGCGCAATGGGCGGTGTTTGATGCCGCCAACTTTTCCCAGAACGTTATGACCGCAGCCCGCGAGTTAGAGCAGATCAACAACGAGATCCAGAGCCTGACCAACGAGGCGCAGATGCTGGTCAATCAGGCCAGGAACCTTGAAAGCCTGCCGCTGTCGACCTTGAGCCAGCTTCAGTCCTCAACCCAGCAGACCCAGACCCTACTGGCCCAGGCCCAGAACATTGCTTTCGATGTCCAGCAAATCGAAACCGCATACTCCCGTACCTATGGCGCGGCCTCGACCACGGCGTCGGACGCTACCTTGATCTCTACCGCCCAAACTCGCTGGCAGACCTCGGTTGGCTCCTTCGAGGACAGCCTCAAGACCCAGGCCGGTGTCGTTGGCAACATCCCCGCCAACAGCAGCGCGATGTCATCGCTGGTTTCCGCCAGTCAGTCGTCGAGCGGGGCCTTGCAGGCCGCCCAGGCCGGCAACCAACTGCTTGCCCTGCAGTCCCAGCAATTGTCCGATCTGACGGCGCTGGTTGCCGCCAAAAGCCGGGCCGACGCCCTGGAGCAGGCGCGCAATGCCGCCACTGAATCCCAAGGCCAGGAACAGTACCGCCGCTTCTCTACCCGCAGCGGTTACGTCCCCCATGACGTCAGCATGTTCGGGGAGTGATCTATGATGGGCAATGTTGGCGTTATTGACACCTTCCTCAACACCTTCACCACCTACATCGATTCCGGCTTTGGCCTGTTGAAGGGGGAGATCGCTTACCTGTCCTCCACCCTGATCGTGCTCGACATCACCCTGGCCGGGCTGTTCTGGGCCTGGGGCGCCGACGAGGATGTGCTGCAGCGGCTGGTGAAGAAAACCCTGTCCATCGGCTTCTTCGCCTTCATCATCGGCAACTTCAACAGCCTTGCCCAGATCGTCTTCAAGAGTTTCTCCGGCCTCGGCTTATTGGCCGGCGGTTCATCCATCACCACCGCCGAATTCCTCCGTCCCGGTCGCTTGGCCCAGGTGGGCTTGGATGCCGGTCAGCCGCTGCTCGACGCCGCCAGCAAGATGTTAGGCTTCACCAGCTTCTTTGCCAACTTCGTCCAGATTGCCGTCTTGATGGTGTCCTGGCTGATCGTGCTGGTGGCCTTCTTCATCCTCGCGGTCCAACTGTTCATCACCCTGATCGAGTTCAAGCTGACCACCCTGGCCGGTTTCGTGCTGGTGCCCTTCGCCCTGTTCGGCAAGACCGCCTTCCTGGCCGAGAAGGTGCTGGGCAACATCGTCGCCTCCGGCATCAAGGTCATGGCGCTGGCGGTCATCGTCGGCATCGGCACCGGGCTATTCTCCCAGTTCACCATCTCTTACGGCGCCAATCAGCCGACCATCGAACAGACCCTGTCGGTGGTGCTGGCCGCCCTGGCCATGCTGGGCCTCGGCATCTTCGGGCCGGGCATCGCCACCGGACTGGTGTCGGGCGCACCGCAGCTCGGCGCCGGGGCCGCCGTCGGCACCGGTCTGGCCGCGGCTGGTCTGGGTGTCGGTGCTGCCATGGGCGCCGGAGCCCTTGTCAGTGGTGGTGGGGCGGCCCTGGCCGGGGCTGGTCGGGCGACCGCTGCCGCCGCGCGCGGTGGCGCACATATGGCGGGGGCCGCCTCGACCGCTTACAGCCTTGCCTCGGCAGGGCAAAGCGGAGCGTCCGGTGTCGCCTCCGGTCTGGCGGGTGTCGCCAAGGCAGCGGGCAGGGCGACGGCGGGATCGGCCAAACAGGCGACGACCCAGGCCGCCGATAGTCTGAAGCAGCGTTTCCAGGCTGGCGCCCGCTCGGGGTTCGCCGCCACCGGCGGCTCCTCGACCATGGGCACCGTTGGCGCTGCTGAAGCCGCCGACAGCGCACCTTCCAACGCCTCCTCTCCCCCGGCCTGGGCCCAGCGTATGAAGCGCAATCAGGCCATGAGCCACGGGGCGTCCGCCGCCGTCCATGCTGTGCGCTCCGGCGATTCCCATGGCGGCGGCCATTCCGTCGATCTGTCCGATAAGGAGCGCTGATGTCGATCTTCCATCGCCCTTCGGTGCGCTATGGCCGCACCCCTGAACCCGAAACGCCATACCAGAAGGCCGCCCAGGTGTGGGATGAACGCATCGGCGCGGCCCGCGTCCAGGCCAAGAACTGGCGGCTGATGGCCTTTGGCAGCCTGATCCTGTCGGCTGGTCTGGCTGGCGGTCTGCTGTGGCAGTCGGTACGCGGCACCGTCGTGCCCTGGGTGGTCCAAGTCGACAAGCTGGGGGAAGCCCAGGCGGTAACGCCTGCCGTCGCCGACTACCAGCCCAACGATGCCCAGATCGCCTGGTATCTCGCCCGCTTCATCGAAGAGGTCCGCTCAATTCCTGCCGATCCGATCATCGTCCGCCAAAACTGGCTGCGCGCCTACGACTTCACCACCACGGCGGGGGCTGCCGCGCTTAACGATTACGCCCGGGCCGACGATCCGTTCGCCAAGGTCGGTCGTCAGCAGATCGCCGTGGACGTTTCCAGCGTGATCCGCGCTTCGCCGGGCAGTTTCCGCGTCGCCTGGACCCAACGCCGTTACCAAGACGGCGCTCTGGCCGCCACCGAGCGTTGGACTGCCATTTTGTCGGTGGTCCTCCAGCCTCCCCATGACGCCGACCGGCTGCGGAAGAACCCGCTTGGCATCTATGTCACCGCCATCAACTGGTCAAAGGAGTTGGGACAATGAGACACAGCCTGTCGAGCCGCACAGTCCGTAAAACCGGACTTCCGGCTCTGCTGATCTCCGCAGTAGCCCTGGCCGGCTGCGCCGTCAAGGCGCCGCCGCCGGAGATCCAATACGACAATGCCGCACCGGCAATCCTGGCCGCCGATCCGCCGGCTCCGGTCACCGTCGTGCCGGTGCCGGAACCCTTGCCACTGCCGGGTCAGTTGAAGCCGGTGGCGGAGGCCAAAGTTGCACCCGAAGCGAAGAATCCCATCGCTCGCGTCACTCAGGCCAATGCCACCGCCCGGGTCCAACCCGAGCGCGACGGTTTCATCAATGCGGTGCAGGTCTATCCCTTTTCCGGCGGTGCGCTCTATCAGGTCTATGCCGCCCCCGGCCAGATCACCGATGTCGCTTTGCAGGAGGGTGAGCAGTTGGTTGGCTCCGGTCCGGTTGCCGCTGGCGATACCGTGCGCTGGATCATCGGCGACACCGAGAGCGGCAGCGGTCCCACCAAGAAGATCCACATCCTAATCAAGCCGACCCGCCCCAGTCTCGTCACCAATCTGGTGATCAACACCGATCGGCGGACTTATCTTCTGGAACTGCGCTCGACCGCCAAGACCTATATGGCCTCGGTGTCCTGGCAGTATGCCGAGGATCAGCTCATTGTGCTACGCAAGCAGAACAAGGAGGCCGAGGCCGCTCAGCCCATAGCCTCCGGCATCGACATCGCGGCGCTGAATTTCCGCTATGCCATCGAGGGCGACAGTCCGGCCTGGCGGCCTTTGCGGGCCTTCGATGACGGCGCCAAGGTCTATATCGAATTCCCCTCCGGTATCAAACAGGGCGAAATGCCACCGCTGTTCGTCGTCGGCCCGGCGGGTGGTTCCGAACTGGTCAATTACCGCGTCCGTCAGAACTATCTGATCGTCGATCGGCTGTTTGCCGCGGCCGAGCTGCGCATGGGCGATGCCGACAGTGAGCGGCATGTCCGCATTGTCCGCACCGATGGGGTGAGAAGCGGTCCATCTTCATGGATGCGAAGCTCCGGTGGAGCTTCGCAAGCGACGAACGCCCGTAGCGCAAGCGAAGGGCAGCGGCCATGACCACGGGAGAAACCGAAATTGTTCCGCCCGTGCCGACTGCACCCGATTTGCGCCTGCGTGCCGAACGACCGCGGGTGACGCGGCTGTCGCGTAAGGTGCTGGTCGGACTGGGCTGCGTCTCCGCCCTGGCCATCGCCGGAGCGCTCGGCTATGCGCTGCAGCCGCACCGCAGCTCGGAGGCGGGCAAGGAGCTATTGGGCACCGAAAGTCGTCCGGCGGCGGAGGGCTTGGCTGGCTTGCCCCATGATTACGCGGGTGTGCCCAAGCTGGGACCGGCACTGCCCGGCGACCTCGGCAAGCCGATCCTCAATGCTCAGGCCCAAGGGCAATCGGTATCGGTTCCCGGCCAAGGCCCCAATCAGGTCGAGCAGCGGCGGATGCAGGAGATTGAGTCAGCGCGAATCAGCCGGTTGTTTGCCCAGACCGAGCGGCAGGGCAACAGCTCTGGACCGACGGCCAGCACAGCCGGAACTGCGACCGCCCTTCCGACCGAGACGCCGCCGGTCGATGCCGGCGCCGCCCAAAATATGCAGGACCGCAAAACGGCTTTCGTCAATGGCGCGGTCGATCGCCGCACCGTCAGTCCCGACCGGCTGGACAAGCCGTCTTCGCCCTATGTCGTGCAGGCCGGCACCGTCATTCCGGCGGCGCTGATCACCGGCATCCGCTCCGATCTGCCGGGGCAGATCACCGCCCAGGTGACTGAGACCGTCTATGACAGTCCCACCGGACGGTTCCTGCTGATTCCGCAAGGGGCGCGGCTGATCGGCCAGTACGACAGCTCGGTCGCCTTCGGCCAAAGCCGGGTGCTGCTGGTGTGGACTCGTCTGATCATGCCCAACGGCACCTCGATCGTACTGGAGCGTCAGCCTGGAGCCGATACCGAAGGCTATGCCGGGCTGGAGGATGATGTCGATTACCACTGGGGCACGTTGTTCAAGGGTGCGCTTCTCTCCACGCTGCTGAGCGTCGGTGCCGAGGCCGGTTCCTCCGGGCAGGACAGCGACGTGGTGCGGGCTTTGCGCCAGGGCGCGTCGAACAGCGTCAGCCAGACCGGCCAGCAAATCATCCAGCGCCAACTCAATATCCAGCCGACCTTGACCATCCGGCCGGGATTCCCGGTGCGGGTCATCGTCAACCGCGATCTGGTGTTGGCGCCTTATGGAGGTTGAGACATGACCAAATTAAAGCTGAGTGCCATCCCCGACGATAAGGCGGTGAAACTGACCGTCGAACTGCCGGCCGCTGTGTATCGTGACCTGACTGCCTATGCCGAGGTGATCGGCCGTGAAAGCGGGCAGGCCGGGCCGGAGCCGGTCAAGCTGATCGTGCCGATGATCCAGCGCTTCATGGCAACGGATCGGGCGTTTGCGAAGGCACGAATGGACAAAACATTCAGGTCGACGAGGATCTCTCAGGAACTTTAAATGCAGGATAGTGCGCTCGAAGAATCGAGAGAAAATTTTTTAACACTGAATTTTGGTCAGATTTTCGCCAATAAGCGACAAAATTCAACCTTGTCGGCCCGAATTTATCATGCACCTCGCGGTAAACGACACCACCATATATAGCTCCCGCAGCCCCTTCTGCCATCAGAGAAATGCCAAATCCAGCTCCAACCAGACTTAAAAGGCGATCAAGAGCAACATCATGATGAACCACCTTCAATGCAGGAGAGGACGGCATATTTTTTATCAAAATTTCGATAAATTCCGAACACGAATTTCTATGACTAAGTATAAACTTCTCATCTAGCAAATCTTCCCAATATAAAATATGCCGACCAGCAAGATGATTTTCCTCGTCCAACGCAACTATAACTCTCTCATTCCACAATGACAGCCTATCACCCTCCCAAACTCCCCCATCCTCCGTCACAATCGCAACATCAATGGCACCAGATCTCACATCAGTAAGAAGTTTATTTCGCTCCCCATCTTCCGCACGAATATCAACCATAGGAAATTTTCGACGGTATTCGATCAGGCACTCTTTCAATCTCCCAGATGAAAACGATGTATAAACACCAATTTTTAGGCACCCTAACTTTGATCTGGAATGCAATCTCAGCCTATTAACAAACGATTCCAAATTATCAAGCAACATCTCAGAATAATTTAAAAATTCACACCCAATATCGGTCGGGACCGCCCCAGAACCACGCCGTTCATATAAAACAATGCCAAGTTTCTCCTCCACATTCTTAAGACGACGGCTCAATGTTGATTGACGCACCCCCAGGGCAAACGCAGCTCTCCGAATGCTCTTACGCCTATATATTTCTACAATATATTTTATATCGAGAATATCAATCGACACAGCGCCACTCCCGAATCACATAAAGTCGCCAGGAGATAACCCTCTAAGAAATGTAGATAAATCTGGATCAGATATACAAAGAGATGCGTCCTCGAGACTCATCCATGAACGCTTCCGCTCGAACATCTCAGGCCAAGTTTCCGCTTCTCCCAATACACAGAACATAAAAACATCAACTTCACAGTATTTCTTCTTTTTCTCGGATATCTGCTTCCAATACGTGAAGCTGGTACATGGCTCGGAGGCCACTTCCCCCAACAATCCCGCCTCCTCAAAAGCTTCCAGTGCTGCGACTTGACAAGGTGCTAACGTTTTTTTTGACCATCCTTTGGGAATAATCCAGCGCCTTGTCTCTCGAGACGTTACCAACAGAATCGACACGTCACCGTTTCTGACCGTATACGGCAACGCGGCATATTGCTTATGAGCTTTGTCGCCAGAGAGCATGTCGATCACATTCGATTTAGCCATGACATTCTTGTCCGGTTAGAAGCGGCCGTCAGAACAGCGCAATCAGCAAAATAGCCACGAGCAGCCCTCCAACGAGCGACAGATAAAAATTTAAATGCCCCGATTGAAGACGTCGTAGGTGACGGGCCACAGCCAGAACGAAATGCTCCAGCGGCGCGAACAAGTAGGGACCAAAAATTGGAGCAACATCATGGGAGAAGACTAGCCGCTTGGTAAAATACCGTCGCCCAGCCCCTACTCCCGATAGCTCTCGTTCCGTCGTCGCGGTTGGTCTGTAGATAAAGCTGTAAAATGTGCGCAGTGCATTCGAAAAAGTCAGGGCCGTGGTAACCGCCCGAGAGCTTCCTCGTTCGCGCCCGCCATACCACACAGCAACAGCTCTGACCGGACGGCGCATCGAAACGGCCAGCAATCCGATCGGCACCAGTGCCAGCAACGGCATGGCAATGACCAGCATCGTCGGAGATATGAAGGCAAATTTTGCCGTCAAAGGAACCAGAAGCCAGTGGTCGCGCATCATCGCCGTCATGTTGCCGCCGAAAGTGGACACAACGGCTGGAGACAGATGCCTCAACCACCACGGCATGCCGACGGCCAAAACAAGAACGGCGGCCCCCAAGCCTCCTACCGCCAGGGAAATACCCCACGGTACAGGGGCGGCATGGCGAAAGCGCCGCCCCAACAGCCCGATTCCGTATAATTTGACGAACACTGCGAATGCCACCGCCGCAGTCAAGGCCAACCCGCCACCGGCCAAAACCATCGTCAACCGCCCGGCGAGGCTGTGCAAATGGAAACCTTGGAATACCGTCTGAAAAAGGTACCATTCGCTGACGAACCCGGCTTGTGGCGGCATAGCCGCCAAGCTCATGGCCGCCAAAAGTGCCCCAACTCCCAAAAGCCAAGCCCCTCGAGCGGTCCCACGTTGGCGGATACGGTAAGTTCCGGTCACATGGTAAACCCCGTCGGCCGTCAGAAACAGGGCTCCCTTGGCCAGAGCATGTCCGGCTAAATGGAGATGTGCGACCAGCCAGGCCAAGCCTGCCAGATCAGACAGACCATCCTGCCGGAATAGCAACATCGCCCCCAGCAGGCAAACCGCAACCGAGGCATTTTCCGCAGAGGATAGACTGAGCAATTCCCGCCAGTCTTCCCGCTGAAATGCATAAAGCGCGGTCAAAATGGCGCTGACCACGCCAATTGCCATTACGAAAATTCCGGCTCCCAGGGCGGCGCCACTGCCGGCAGGTAAGAACCAGTGGAGCAGTACACGGCTCAAACCAAAAAAAGCGGCATTCAACACAACACCAGACAGGATGGCACCGGTGGCGCCACTCCCGATGCCATAGGCTCCTGGAAACCATTCATAAAAGGGTAGCACACCCAGCTTTGCGCCAAAACCAACCAGGAATAAAACACCAACAATCAAACGTTCTGCATCGGGCATGGCAAGGGCAGCGGCAGGGAAATCCGCAAATGACAGGCTGTCCGCCTGAACAGACAACAGCAAAATGCCAACCAGCAATGCGACCGAACCGGCTTCCAACAAGCCCAGCATAAAGAGTACGGACCGGCCTGTATTCGGTGACAGGGATTCGCCGAGCAGCATCACCGCGCCACCTAGACTCATGATTTCCCAGGCAATCAGGAAACCGACCGCATCTTGCAGGACGAACACCCCCAAGGCGCCGGTCAGGCTGGCTGCCGCACCGAACACCCAGGTCCGCCACCGCTCGGATGGAGTTCCCTGCCAGCAGGCGGCAATGGCACCGATCAGCCCGAATCCCATCAACCATCCCCCATCCCGCGGCAGCAAACTGTCACCATCCGGCACAAAACCAGCCGCCAGCGGCAACAGAACCACACCACCAAGCACGAGCAGCCCCCTGGTTAACCGCAAACCATATCCACACAACGCCAACAGGGCTGCCGCGCACCAGGCCATCAGAGCGAACAACAGAAAATCATCCGGCATACCGACCTCCCGTCACCATTTGGGGAGCCCGCTCCAGGAACATCAGCAAAGCTTGAATAAACGCCGCAGGATTAGGGGGGCAGCCAGGGAGATAGAGGTCGACCGGCAGCACCCCCTCAAGACCGTTGCCGCAGGCATACCCACCTGCCGCCACACCACCGGAAACTGCACAGGTCCCCGCCGCCATGACCCAGCGAGGTTCGGGCATGGCCTCGTAAGTACGACGCAAAGGCTCATGCATCGCCTGCGTGACTGGTCCGGTGACCAGCAGCAGATCTGCAAAACGAGGCGATGGCGTAAAGAAAATCCCCAAACGATGCAGGTTGTAAAATGGGTTGTTCAACGCCTGCAGCTCAGATTCGCAGCCGTTGCAGGATCCGGCATCGACATGGCGAATATGCAAACTGCGGCGAAAACCACGGCGGGAATCCGATTCCTCCGCCGAAGTGATGTCCACTTCCCGACCTGATGCCAGATCACCCCGGGAACGCACGCCAAACGCCCAATCGGAAGAGGAGGTTAGAACCGAGGCTGGACAGGCCTCGACACAAAGCTGGCATGCTACGCAACAGCCGTAATCCAGGACCAAGGTCGCCTTTTCTCGCATCGGTGAAATCGCTTGAGTCGGGCAACTGTCGACACAGATGGTACAATCAGATGGGCAGGAAATCGGCTCGATACGCGGCATCCCCAAGACTCCATCCTGACCATGAGCATCCTTGGCTTGCGGCCAATGCGTGGTCGCCTTGCCCGAGAGCAAACCGATTAAGGTCCAAAGTGGCATGAACGCCCTCCTGTCAGCGGTCGCAGCCCGCCACGGTTAAACCGAAGCTGGCCTCGTTAATGGCGTAATCCATCATGTTGCTGTCGTGTACGGAAAAGGGGAAAACCCGCCAGTTGGAAAAGGATGGTGACTTGATCTTGACCCGGCTCAATCGCCCGTCGGCGCCAAAATGCACTGTGTAAAAGAGAGTGCCACGCGGTCCTTCCACCCATCCCAGCCCCTCGGCTTCCGGCAGCGGTTGGCACGAAAGGCAAACCGTGCCGTCAGGCAGAAATTCCAGGATCTGATCGATCAGGGCAAAACTGGCTTCCAACTCAGCCATACGGATCTGTGCGCGAGCGTGAGCGTCCCCTTTGCTTTGAACCGGCACCGCCACCGAAAGATGGCTGTAAGCCGCGTAAGGATGGTCGCGTCGCAAATCGCGATCCAGTCCGGACGCCCGTTCGACCGGACCGGTTGCCCCCTGGTCAAAGGCTGTCCGGCGATCCAAAAACCCCGTTGTCATCAAGCGATCCAGATGGCTGCTCGTTCTCTCCAACATTGCCATGTATTGCCCGGCCTCATGTCGTAAGGCCGTCAATGCCTTGACCAACCAGGAATCCAGCCGAATATCCCTCCGCAAGCCACCGGGCTGCAGAAGGCCGCGCAAAAAGCGGCTGCCGGTCAGCCGACCATTAATTTGCTTCGCTTGCTCTTCCAACAGCTTGCCTTGCGCCTCCCCCACTTTCAGCGTGGTGGTATGCGCGAGATGCCCCAGATAATGCAGATGGTTGTAGATGCGCTCCAACTCAGCGAGTAGTGCGCGCAGCATCAGAGCGCGCGGCGGCGGCAAACATCCGGCGGCATGCTCCACGGCCTGACAGAACGCCAGCGCATGTGAAAAACTTCCCACCCCCGAAATTCGTTCGGCCAACACCATGGCTTTGGGCAGCGGGCAACCTTCGAACCGCTTCTCCATCCCTCGGTGCTTAAAGAACAGCTGGGGATGAAAATGCAGAATACGTTCACCGACATAGAAGAAGATCAGTTCCGCCGACTCCACAACGTCGGCCCGTACCGGCCCAAACGGCAGCCGCTGGATGTCGGGATTGCTTACTTCTGGGGCGCCGCCATCTCCAGGTCGTGTCAGTCGCAGCGCCACGTCCCGCTCAAGCAACGGACAAGAGGCCTGGACACCATCGTGCAACAGCAATGGCGAAGGATCGGGCTGATCGATGAATCGGGTTCCGCACAGATCGGTGATTTCCCGTTCATACCACCCCATCAGAGGGCTGACGCCCGAGATACTGGGAGCGGAGCCATCCGGATGGCAAATCCATATCTCGAACGGCTCACCGGCACCACGGCTTGCTACATAGCGCAATTCCACTGCGCCGTTTTCCAGAAAACGGCCATAGGCCATCTGCATGCGTCCGCCATTCTGCAACAGGCGACCGACCGTATGTGGCAGATCGACGGGCAGCACGGCACGAACCATTGGAGCCAGCGGGTCGCGGAACGTCACAGTCACGATGCCGGCCCTCCCAGTCGAAGAGACTGCGCCACGGCGTACAGATAGTCCCGAATACCCGAAGGCCACCATACCCCCATCACCAGCAACGGCACCAACGCCAGCCACATCGGGAGCACGCACCAACCGCCAATCGGACGCGCAACCACGCCTTCCTCCTCGGATGAACGGGCATACATCGACCGGAAATGGTTCAAGAACCCGAGGAAGATCACAATCAACAGCACAGCCATGCCATACACGGCCCAAGCCGAACCAGGCGCCAGACCGGCCCGCATGATGGAAAATTCGCTCTGAAACAGCCCGAACGGAGGAGCCCCGGTGATCGCCACCGCACCGGCCAGCCACAGACTTCCCAGCACCGGGAAACATCGCCCGACATCCCGGATACGAGCGATTTCTTTCGAGCCGAACGCCCGCATCATGGCGCCCGCGCCAAAGAACATCAGGGATTTGTTCAGCGAATGATGGAACATATGGTAAAGCGCGCCCGCCACTCCCCAAGGTCCACCGAAGCCAAATCCCAGTGCCACAACCCCCATATGCTCAATGCTGGAATAGGCCAGAAGGCGCTTGATACCCTCTTGGCGAACAATGAACAGCGCCGCTACCAGCAACGACAGCATGCCGAATGCCATCAGAGCATATTGTGGTCCACCGCCGATCTGTGCGGCTCGGGTGATACTCAAAAACCGTACGATGCCCAGCATGGCGGTGTTCAGCAGAGCGCCTGACAACATGGCCGAGACCGGTGCCGGACTTTCGCTGTGGGCATCCGGCAACCAGCTATGCATCGGCGCCAATCCAACCTTGGTGCCATACCCCACCAGAATCAGCAGAAACGACAGCAGCAACAGAGTGTGGTTCATGCCTGGAGCGGCCTGGGCCAACACGTCCCAGGTCATTTTATAGCTGGACCCGAGCACGAACGTGCCGTTCCAATAGGTCAGGATCGTGCCCAACAAGGCCAGACTGATGCCGGCGGACACCACCACGATATATTTCCAGGCTGCCTCCATGCTTTCGGCATCGCGCTCGAACGCCACCAGAAAGGTGCTGACCAGGGTGGTCAGTTCGATGGCGATCCAATAGATACCGACGCTGTTCATCAGCGGCCCCACCAGCATGGTGAAGGCAAAGCCGGAGAACAGGGCGTAGAACGAACCCAGACGCTGGTCCTCGTTCAAAAGCCGCATATAGCCGACCGCATAGATCGACGAGAGGAAATAAACGAGCGCGGTGCAGAGCAAAACCCAGGCGGCGGCAGGATCGACCATCACATAATCGTGCCAGAATAACATCCGCCCCTCGGTCACCAGAAAGGGCAGCGCCAGAGCACAGCCGAACGAGATCGTCCCGGCCGCCAGATTGACATATTCCACCAGCCGGGGATCCCGCCGCCCCAACAGGCACAGAAGCAGAGCGGCCAAGGGGGCCGTCGCCAGGGCGAAAATCAGAAAGCCGACCATGGTCATTATCCCACCAGCCGTTTCAGATGCAGACTGCTTGTCGTGCCGACATGCGTCATGAGGTAGCGGATCAGAACGCCGAAACAGGCCACGATGATCAGCAGATCGAACAGGATGACCATCTCGATCAGCAGGGGCATTCCCGGCACCAGAATCTGCGACCCCAGGAAAATGCCGTTTTCCAGAATCAACAGCCCCAGAATCTGGCTGATGGCCTCGTGCCGCACCGCCAGCATGAGGAACCCGATCAGCTTCATCGACAGCATCACGGTCAGAGCCAGGACGACGATGGTCCCCTCAAGATGAAAGGACTGAGCGATTCGAAAAGACACCACCAATGCGAACATGACGGCAAACGCGCCGACCACCAGACTCATGCCAGGCTGCAATACGAGGTGAAATTCGTGATCAACCTCCAGGCGGCGGATGATGCGCCACAGTAGATAGGGCAGCAGCAATCCACGGAACAGCAGGGTCAACACGGCAATCAGATAAAGTTCGGGATAAGGACCGTAATAACCGACCGCGGCCGACAATGCCGCGATCAACCATGATTGGGCGGCAAATGCATAGAGATAGTCTTTCAACCATCGCGACCCGAGCATCACGAACGACAACAACAGACTGCTGATCGCCAGAACGCTGAACAGAGACGATGCCAAGGGGGTCAAATTTTGTATCAGCATGGCGTTAACTCAGTTGGGTGCCGACGATGGACAGAACAGCCAGCAGGAATGAAGCTGCCAGCGGCTCCTGATAGCGATAGAAACGCAGGCGAGACTGTGCCGTCTCTACGAAGACGACAGCGGCAGCCACCAGCATGAATTTCAGCAGCAGAGCCGCCGCCGCGCCCACCGCCCCCAAGGCCGCGCCTTTGGCCGACAGTCCCCAGGGCAGCAGCAAGACGTTGCAGAAAATGGTGTAGAGGATGAATTGCTTCATCGCCGAGGCCCATTTCAGCAACCCTAGCAACGGCCCGGAATATTCCAGAATCCGGGCTTCTTCGATCATGTAGACCTCGATATGGGTACTGGAATGGATGGGCATGCGGTCCGTTTCCACCAGCAGCAGAATGAAAAATGCTCCGACCAGGGCCAGATGGGAGGGATGCCAATAAACGGCCCAGTTGGACACCAGCAGATGGTTGACCACGAAAGGCAACATGGCCTTGGCCAACAGGCTGATTCCGATGAACACCATGATCAGCGTCGGCTCGGCCAGAATCCCCACCATCACAGCCCGGCTGGAGCCGATGCCCCCGTAGGCACTGCCGGTATCCAGCCCGGCCAGGATGATCATGAACGATCCCAGGGTCAGGATCAGGCCACCGCCCAAAATGTCGCCCATATCGGAAAACGGCAGCGGATAATCAGTCAGCACCGGAATCAAAATCGGCACCGTCAGCATGCAGGTGAAGGCCACTACCGGAGTAACCCAGAACAACCACGACGCCGTTTGCGGCACCACCACTTGTTTATGGAATAGCTTCCAGAGATCGCGGTACGGCTGGAAAATGCCGGGTCCTTGAGCCCGCTGAACCCGCTCCTCCCATTGCAGGATGATGCCTTGCAACAACGGAGCCGCCAGCAGCACCATCAGCACCTGGGCAATTTGAAGCAAACCATCTCGAAGGGTCATGACGCCCCTCCTTGCAGGGCTGTCGCCCTCGTCTTCGGATCTGTCTTATGTCTGGTTCGCCACCACAGATAGGAAATTTCCATGCCACTCCTCTCCTCGTCCGCAGACGATTTTTGAGGAGTCATCAGCCCCAAGGGCGGTTACAAGGTGAACCCCATCACCTAAAAATGCCGCCAAGAAAGATATGGCGTCTCTATCTTCTCTGGTGTCCTTCGTCAGTAGCCGAGGAAACCATGTTGCGGCTGAACTGCGCACGGAGCCGCTTGTGGCAGTGTTCCTGGCAAGAAAGACGCTCCGCTCTCCGGCCAAGCGCTACTCACCCAGGCTCCGCCACACACGGCCACCACAATTGCCAAGGCCCGAATAAACATCGTGTGTCTCGTCATTCTGCCCTCCACATTTGCCCGATATCTTCCGAGTTCAAAGACGAGTCGGATCGACCGCTAAAGAGTGTGCCTCCAGAAAAAGCTAGAAATGCCCCAATACCGCACACAATCCCGCGCCTGACGACCCCGTAAGGAATCGACACATATTGCGACAGACTTATTTCGGATGCGGCTTTCAGGGCTTTGCACAGAATCTCCTTCCGTCATTTACAGACGTCTGAAGGAGTCATCAGCCCCAAGGGCGGTTACAAGGCGAACTCCATCGCCTAATACACTCATCAGAGTGGGAAAACGGGCCTGGATTGTCAATATGATTATGCTTTAATCGCTCCCATTCTTGTCCGCCTTGAACATACGTTACTGTCTGGAGCTTTGCTCCCGCAAGCTCGCAACCACGTTCCAAAAGCTGTCATCCATCGCCCGGGTTCGACTACCGAGATAGGGGAAATGACCATAGAGAAGAGAGAGTTGCCGGTCCGCAACTACAGGAGGGTCTCCTTCAATCTCAAGCCGATACAGGGCAGAAACAAAACCCGTCCGATCCGCCCCCGCCCGACAATGGATCAGCAGCGGTTTTGGTGCATCACGTAGGATTTTCATCAAGTCTGATGCTTCAGCTAAAGACACTGTTCTTTTGGCCGACAACCCATAATCGTAATGACGGACCCCCAGGGCGGCTGCGGCTGCGATCTCGTCCTCATACCAGACGCTTCCCGGATTCGCCCCCCGAAGGTTCAGGATGGATTTGATCTGATGACGCTGAGCAATCTGGGCCAGCGCCTCCTTATCCAACTGGGCGGAGCGATAGACTGTGTTCTCGACCACGGCATGCACATTTCCCAAGGAGCGCTCGACCAGGACCAGGGAAGATAGCGCCCCGATCATCATCAGCCCGATCACAGCCCCTTGTCGGACGAATCTCATACCCGCAAACGCCAACGAACCTCTCCTCATCGGAAACGCCCCCTGGCCAATCCAGGAGGCGCCGGGAAACATCAGACGCTGTAATACATGGCGTATTCGACCGGGTGGGGAGTGTGTTCGAACTTGTACACCTCTTCCCACTTCAGTTCGGCGTAGCTGTCGATGAACTCCTTTGAGAAGACGTCACCCTTCAGCAGGAATTCGTGATCCTTGGCCAAGGACTTCAGGGCTTCGCGCAAGCTGCCGCAGACGGTCGGGACCAGAGCCAGCTCTTCCGGAGGCAGGTCATAGAGGTTCTTGTCCATGGCATCGCCGGGGTGGATCTTGTTCTGGATGCCGTCCAGGCCGGCCATCAGCATGGCGGCGAAGGCGAGGTACGGGTTGGAACCCGGATCCGGGAAGCGGACTTCGACGCGCTTGGCCTTCGGGCTGGCAGCCTGCGGGATACGGCAGGAGGCCGAACGGTTGCGGGCCGAGTAGGCCAGCAGCACCGGAGCCTCGAAACCGGGGATCAGGCGCTTGTAGCTGTTGGTGGTCGGGTTGGTGAAGGCGTTCAAAGCCTTGGCATGCTTAATGATGCCGCCGATATAGTACAGGGCTGTTTCGCTGAGGTCGGCATAGCCCGAACCGGCGAAGGTCGGCTTGCCAGCCTTCCAGATCGACTGGTGGACGTGCATGCCCGAGCCGTTGTCGCCGAAAATCGGCTTCGGCATGAAGGTCGCGGTCTTGCCGTAGCTGTGAGCCACGTTGTGGACGGCGTACTTGTAAAGCTGCATCCAATCCGCCGACTGCGTCAGACTACCAAACTTGCAGCAAAGCTCGTGTTGGGATGGAGCCACTTCGTGATGGTGCTTCTCGATGGGCAAGCCCAGTTGAGACATCACCGTAGCCATCTCGGCTCGAATATCCTCGCCAGAATCCACTGGTGGAACGGGGAAGTAGCCACCCTTGGTGGCGGGACGGTGACCGCGGTTGCCCTCAGGAAATTCTTTACCTGTGGCCCAAGCGGCATCTTCAGCCTCGACCTTGTAGAACACCGAGTTGGGTTCGATCTGATAGCGGACGTCATCGAAGATGAAAAATTCGGCCTCGGGGCCGAAGAAGGCGGTGTCGCCGATGCCGGTGGCGGCCAGATGCTTCTCGGCGCGTTTGGCGATGGAGCGGGGGTCGCGGTCATAGAGCTGGCCGGTGGCGGGTTCGATGACATCGCAGAATAGAATAAGCTGGGTTTGCGCGGCGAACGGATCGACGACGGCGGTGGACAGATCCGGCTTCAGGATCATGTCGGACTCGTTGATGCTTTTCCAACCGGCGATCGAAGAACCATCGAACATGATGCCGTCGGTCAGCAGGTCTTCATCGATGGTACTGACATGCTGGGCGGTATGCTGCCACTTGCCTTTGGGATCGGTGAAGCGGAAATCGACATACTTAACGTCGTTTTCCTTGACCATTTCAAGAACGGTTCGCACATCTGACATTGCAATTCTCCAACTGGGCACGACGAAACACAGTCGGGAGAACTGATAACCATTGCCGAACATACAACGCAATGTACCGACAACAGAAAAACGGATTGGTGTAATGCACCAAACCGACTCCTACCGACTGAATTTTCACGGTAGGAGTCATCAGCCCCGGAGGGGCGGTTTCGGGGGACTCCATCCCCATTGCGGCGGCAGCCTAAACGAAGCGCGAAAATGGGTCAACCCCGCCGTCCCCCCTTGATGAAAGCGATGTTCTTACGCACCATATGAAATTCGGGAATGGGGTTCTCCCGCAACCGCCGCATCGGCTGATGACTCCTGACGCGATTGCATATTGCTGGGGGACCCTATGAGCATGCGGCTGAACAACAATCACAAACATCATTTGACTGCGGTTTTCCGGCATTTGGACCAAATGTTCGCCGAAGCCATAGACAACTTAGAGCCTTTGGACCAACGGCGTCTCTTTCCACCCTGTTTCCCCGATGCAAGCAACACCCAGTTACAGGATATCAATGAAAGCATCTCTCAATTACGCGATGAAATTAGAAGACTCATGATCGAAGTCGGCTCCCCACCTCCTCAACCAGAAGTCAGCGGTCTGCACGCATTTTTTGTGACGTTATGTTTTGCAAAAATTGATCTTTTTGATCTTGAACCAAAGCAACTTTCTGCTTTTGGTGAAATCGACGATGAAACCTCGAGCAAGATGGAATGTCATCTTGAGAAATTACGCAACATTCTCGACCAATTAAGTCAGCGTCTCACCCGTCCAACCCCGCCAACGACAGCATGACGATGCCCAGCCAGCGCCATAATCGCTCGTAGACCCGCTTTTGTTTCCTCCTTCGAAAGCAAGGCGCGGCGGGTCCCATCAATTTTCAGCACATAGCGGCACATGTCTTCGGACAACCTCTCCCAGGCCTCGGCATGAGCCCGCAGCAACCGCTTCTGAGTTTCCATGTCGGAAAGCGCTGCAACCAAGAGCGGAAGGTGCTGCATGCAGACGATTGGCACAGAGTTCACCTCGCTCAGCATTCCTTCCGCTAAACCGAGAATCGCCGCCTTTTCGGCATCATCCCGCACGCGACAAATCACACAGTCGCCGGAACCGAATGGTGAAGCAGGAGAGAAAAGATCCAGCAGGGCCGCAACCTCACCTGTCTTCGCGATATCTCTTAATCTATCCGCCAGATAATCAAATCTGGCGTGCACTCCGATGCCGATTCCTCGCGAGCTGGCAATTCCTTGATATTGCCACGCATGGACCGGACAAAGACACTCTTTCTCGGAGAATTCTTTACGCATATTCTCACGCACAATGACGTCGTACTGATAGTGGCAGAGAAATTCGTATATCTGTTCTTCGATACGCTTGCATATCGCGCAATCCGTAAACTCTGAAATCCGCTCTCCGGCACCTTCCGGGGACACCACCGAAACGGTTACAGGCTCCATAGATGACCGCAGAAATTGAGATCTGATCGCCTGCAGCCGATCTATCTCACGCTCGCCTCCCGGCAAATCACATAACAACTCGGTCATGCGCTCCACCATTCGAGTCAGAAAGACCACCTGCTTTTCTTCTACAAGAAAGCGTATCAAATGCGCTTTCAACGCTGGAATTCCGCTCTCCGCCCGCGCCTCCGCGCTTTTCGCCGAGATGGCTTGCCGAACTGAAATAGAAAAAATCGGCGGGATGCTATCTCCGTAGATATGACTCAAGCGTTCTTCAAGATGCCCGAGCACCGCCCCTCTTTCGTTGTCATCGACCGTGTCATGTTTATTGACCGTGATGAAAATTCTTTGCCGTACGGCCACCATCTCTTCCAGAAGCCGCATTTCCTCTTCGGCGAGAGGGCTGTCGTACCCTGTGACCAACATCAGCGCATCGGCCTCTGGAAGAAAAGCCTCCGTCGTTCGGGTATTTTCTAGAATTGAGGACCCGAGTCCCGGCGTATCGACAAAATGAAATCCCTGCCGGAGGATCTCAGATGGCAGTTCCACCCGGGCGAAACGCACGCCTCGCGCATTCCCCGGGTTCCCATGCTGAGTCACATATTCCTCCAACTGATCCAGCCGGACATGCAGGGGCAAGTGTCGCCCCTGGAATTCGATGACGACCTGTTCAGTTGAACCGTAGGATACCGTCGTGATAACCGAGGTCAACGGCACGATTCCCGTGGGCAGTCGCTCCGTTTCCATCAGCGCGTTCATCAACGAGGTTTTTCCGCGGCTGAACCGGCCAACGACTACCAAATTAAAGTGATCTTCCGCCAGCTTGGTATAAAGATCCCGGATCCCTTCCACTCGAACCGATTGCTCTGGCGGCACCAGCAATTCCGCCGCCCTCAAAATCTCGGCCAGATCAAATTTGACCTGGGCATAACCACGCAAATCCATCTTGCCAGACTCAGCCATCGCCATGCCCCTCCCTTTCGCCGATAGCCTCGACGGTCTCATGTGAGGCAGAGAAAATTCGCAGATAGAGGTCGTTCCCGAAACTGGTCGGTAACGGCTCACCCTCAACCAGCTTAAAAGTTCGGCCTCCGTCTTCCCGACGCGGCGCCCGTAAGAACAGCGCCTCATCTCGATCACGTTCAAAGAAACCATGAGCCAATTCATAGAGATGGGTGACGCAAAGGATTCGCACCCCTTTAGCAAGCAAAGCGGTCATGATTTGGTGGGCAATCTCGGCACCCTCTCTCTCATTGGTTGCCGAAAAGGATTCGTTGAACAAAACCCACGATTCTGGCCGGATATGATCGATGATTGCACTCATCCGATTGAGCTCTTCATCGAACTTTCCCTGCTTTAGGCCGGTGTCTTCTTCCCTTTTGCAATGGGTAAAAAGCCCATCGCACAAACCGGCGTGAAAAGCCTCGGCGCCAACGAACATCCCACTTTGCATCATCACCTGAGCCAGACCGACACTGCGCAGGAAAGTGGACTTGCCGCCGGTATTCGCTCCAGTGACGATGATCAAGGCCTTATCATCTGCAACGGCGTCGTTCCCCACGACACCTGACGCGAGCGTCAGGGCCAAACCGACATCATACAACCCTCGAAGAGACAGACGGCGGGAGCCGACTGGCTCCGCGACAGGCATGCAGACCGGGAGATTTTTCTGCTGCAAAAGGTCATGCAGGTTAAGGCAGCCGACATAGAAAGCCAGTTCCACCCGCAACATACCAAAAAACGCTCCAACATGGTCTGCCGACCGCCCTAAAGCGTCCGCCACCAGAGCGATGCCTTGATTATGCAAATCATGTAGCGCTTGGCTTCCTGATTCGTCTCGCGGATCCAACTCGAAGGCGAAAGCTGGCGCCGCCCTCACGAACAAGTCTTCGAACCACGACCGCCAATTGCGCAACCGACTGGGAAACCGGTGGAGAATGTAACTTTCTCCAGCATTGCCGTATCCCAATTTAACACTCTGAACCAGAGCCCCATCCCTGTTCCTCAACTGCTCAAGATGCTCTTGGACTGAGGCCAGATAACCATCGTCCAGTTGGCTATCCACCATTGCAAAAAATCGGCGCCAACCCTCCGAAATGAACCCGGTCCCTCGCCTATCGGCGATCGCCCGCAACGCCCGCAAGGCAGAGAGAAAACGCTCCATCCGGTCACAACCATCCCGCAGAACCCAATCAGGATGCCGGGCCAATAGTCCTGATATCCGCTCGTTACGACGGTTAGCTGCCGCCAGTGCGACATCATATAGCTGGCGCACGATGTCTGAATGATCCAGGCAATCTTGCAGAACCCCTTGACGGTACTGCACCGCTTCCAAATCCCCTCGTGTACTCTGTAAAATGGTCCACCTGACCGTCTCGTAGAGACAATCATCCTCACCCGCCATGGCCTGAAACAATGTCTCCAAGGCCAAATCACGGGTGAGATCTGTTTCGTTCCATATAGGCGGCGCCTCGCTGACGTTTCCCTCGGTGCGATAACGCCATCCGGTTCGACGGGCTTCTCGTTGCGCCACGGCCCGTGATATCTCTCGCCACGGAGCATCGTGCCGTGGATGAAGCAGATGAGCCTTCATGACGAAATCCGCTCCATTATCTGCGCGTAGGTCAACCGGTACTTCTCAGCCACAGCCACGGCATATGCCAGTCCATCGGCTGGCCGCCGGACAATTCGGAAGGTGCGTTGTGCCGGATTGGAGGGCACAACCGAGGCGACCATGCTGACGGTCTCGGCTCCCACGGAAGCGATCTCGTCGACGAACGTCACCCAGACACACAACAAATCGAGGTCGATAAGCCTTCGCGCCACTTGGACGCCAAGATCGATGGCATCCCGCAATGTGGTCGAAGAAAAAATTTCGTTGATCACCACCACGCTATCCTGCGTTGCCTCTGCCAGAATGTCGTGGATACGGATCAGATCATCCTCCAGTTTACCCCGGAGGGCAGCCATCCGCTCCTCTCGTTCGAAATGGGAAAAAAGGCGATCCGCCAGAAAAAGCCGAGCCTGCTGACCTGGCACCGGATATCCCAATCCCGCCAGATAATGCAGTTGGCCGAACATCCTGGCGAAAGTGGTTTTCCCTCCCTGGTTAGGGCCAGACACCACCAGAATTCGCTCCAGGTTCATCAGTTCAAAATCATTGGTGACAGGCGGCTTCGCGGTCTCGTCCACCATCTTTCTGGCCAAAGCCAGATCGAAACCGCAGAAAACATGGCAGGCCTTATCGTTCCTCCCCATTTCCGGAAGGCAAAATGGCAAACCGACCTTTTTCAGCGGTGCCACGTAATCCAAATATGAAATGTAAAACTGCACCTCCCGGTCAAATCTGGATAAACCATCGTCGATAAAGACACGATGTTCGTCACAAAAACTCCGCAGACGAGTAAAAACATCCTGATAGAGGCCTGCAACTAAATCTAAAATTCGACTTTCGACATCATTCAAATCATCCGCCGCAGCAAAAGTAAATTTATACCCATCAACTTCTCCCTGTGAAAATCGGTCAAAAACCTCGGACACATGCGCGCTATAATCGGTCTCGCCTTGATAATCGCGAATCTCGACCCGAAGACCCTGTATACAGATGCAGTAACGGATCTCCGCCAATTCCGAGTTCAGTTTCGCTGCCCGATGCGCAATCTGCGTGAAGCCGTCTCCGGACACATACGCCGCCAGATAACGGCGAAATGCCGTCAGCCCTTCGGAAGCCAAATCCAATGCCGCAAGAGCACGCTCCAGTTGGACAGCGGCATCGCCATAAAAAATGACGGCATCCAAAAATAATCGATCCTGGCGATGCGGATTCCGACGTTTGGCCGCTTCGCTCAATCGGGCGCGAACTAAACGCATCGCTTTGGCAAAAGTGGACAGGGCGTCGATCAGAGCGGAATTTTCCATATCGCGCAGAACCGCATGACGGAAGACGACACTCCCGGCATCCCGCAACGGCGTGTGAAAAAATTCGGCCAGATCATACTCCTCCCGGCCGTCCATCAAGTCCGCCACAACCCGATCCAAATGCAGGTCATGAAGGCAAGCTTCGTCGGCCATGGGTCTTCCTGGCTCGACGCCAATAGGAAATAAAATGCTGGGAACGCCGTTCTCGTAAGGGAGAGTAGGCATAAAAACTCCTTCCCGCGCCATGCGTCGGTAGGAGTCATCAGCCCTGGGGGCGGTTCAGGCGAACTCCATCGCCTTCATCTGTACGCCCATCTTATCGTTTCACGCCGGAAGATCAAGCCCGGGGCAGCCGTCACTCCGGCAAATCAATCAGCAACGGTCTGAAATCAGTAACATTATCCTGTCCCCAATAACCTCGCTGACGTGCGACCACACGAGTTTCCCCAATCCGAACATCGATGTCGTGATGGGTATGTCCGTAAATCCACAAAGCAGGGCGCAGCTCTCGTATCAACGACCGCAAATCCGAGGCGAAGGCCGCATTCAAGTCGCCGTTCCTAAAATGAGGCGCAATAGCCTCGGGCAATGGCGCGTGGTGGGTAATCACAATCGCCCGTCCGGGGGCATGCTTCGTCAGTTCTGCCACCAGCCATGCCTGGGAAGCGCGGAACTCTTCGCAAGCGTGACGCGGGGAGAAATTTCCGCCTCCATCCCAGCCGATCCGACGATGGTCTCCCAGCCGTTGTTCAGCCAGCCTCATAGACTTGTCCGCCTGCCCATCCAATTCATAGTCGGTCCAGAGCGTGCACCCCACGAAGCGCCAACCTTGAAAAACAAAAGACCGCCGATCCAGAACAACGACGCCCCCCTTGCCTGCGCTCCTGAGAACGGCCTGCAACGAGGGAAAATCATGACCATAATATTCATGATTGCCAGGCACGTACAAAACCGGGCACCCCCACCGCCGGGCCAAGCCGCCAGCATAATCGAGACCGGCCAACCCCTCGTCGACATCGCCGGCCAAGATCACCACATCTATTCCTTGCAAGCCATCCAGATCGGGGCCAAGCGGTAAAGAGCCACGGCCCTGTCGTTCGTATTCCAGATGCAGATCGCTCATGACGCACAGGCGCATCGTTTTCACCTCACGGCTCACAGAGCTTTTGAAAATTCTTCAAGAATTTCCAGATAAAGAGGGCGCTTGAACGAAACGATCAGATCGGGCAGGTCATCCAACGCCACCCATTTCCAATCGCTGAATTCCGCGTGGTGGCGTTTGATATCGATATCTTGATCCTTTCCTTTGAAACGCATGACAAACCATTTTTGCCGCTGGCCGCGCCACCGGCCCCGCCACGCTTTACCCACCAGATCCGGCGGCAAATCGTAAAACAGCCAACGCTCACTTTCGGCAACGATCTCAGCCTGATCGGTGCCTATTTCCTCCTTCAACTCTCGAAATACGGCATCCCGGGGCGCCTCGCCTTCATCAATGCCCCCTTGCGGCATTTGCCAGGATTTGCCCTTGGTTTTACGGCGCCGCCCAACGAAAACCTGATCCGCCGTGTTCAACAAGACGATTCCGACCCCCGGTCGGTAATCCTTTGGCCCTTCCGGTACAATGGCATCCCCATCGCTGAGGCCCGACGCACACGCCGTTTTCCAGAGCGCAACGGACGTCACCAGCGTTATCAAGTCAGCCTCGCCAACCTTATCCGCCTTCATCATCATCCAGAGTAACGGGTCGGCCAACAGATCGGCCAAATACACCCTATCATGCTGTTTCTTGGGCATGGACAACCTCCCTCATCATTTCCGGCCGAGCCTGAGCGAGAACACGTCGGATCGACGCAGCCACCTTTCCAGAAACCTCTGCCCGACATGCTTCGACGGCACTTCCACACAAAGAATAATGGCGGACCAGTAAATCCTCAGCCTCGGCAGCCAACCTCCAATCCCCGAGTCCCAGCAACGAAACCAACCGCGCCCCCACCTTATCTCCGTCTGAGAGGCCAATCCGGCCAAGCATGATCGAACAGGCTGTCAGAGTAATCCACGGGTCCGGCTCCCTCATCGCCAGAAACCACAGTCTGGCGGATATATTCAGGCCGGAATCCAGCTCTCCAAAAAGCTTCAAGGCACTGCGGCGCGCCCGCCGGCTCGATTCGGATTCGTCGTCCCGGGCGGGAACTGGCTGGTCGGCCCATTGCAGCAGGATAACGGCGATGGAGGGATCAAAGCCTCGCAAAGCCTCCTCGGTCTCAGATCGGCAGCCATCTTCGGCCAACCCTTTTGCGAAATAGGGCAAGCTTTCCAAGCGGCGATAATCGCCAAGGGCTTCGATGAGGCCCGGAAGAATTTTACGGGCGGCGCAGTTCATCAGGACGGCAAACACTTCCTCGTCCTGCCAATGCCGCAACCCACGCGCCACCGCGCTGATCACCACATCCTCGCCGGTCTCTTCCACCGGGTCGATGATCCGTGCTGGATGTCTCAGGAAATCCAACAAGGCGCTTTTCGCCCCAAGCGCCGTCAAAGCTTCGGCGGCCTGACACCGCGGCAGGAAAATACCACTGGGTTCCCTCGCGACGAGAAATGCCGCCAAGGGAGCGATTGCCGTAGGACCGCATGCCATGAGATCGACCACTGCCGCGGCGCCATCCCGCAAGGACCGCAATTTGGCGATGGCGCCCTCTATCCGAACATGCAGATCTGGATATGGGAAAATCATGAACGGCCGTCCTCCTTGCGTTTCAGTCGCATCGCCAGGAGTCATTGGCCTGCTGGGGCAATTCTGGGGAACTCCACCCCCATCTTGAATGAGATATGGTACTGGTATGCCTTAATCAAAGAAGGTCTCGATCATCCGCTCGTTTTTGCTCCGTATCGGCTTCCGACCCATATGAAAATCGGCACGGCTGCCAGTTCAATTCCGACGCAAAACACCACGGTCGCCATCATCGAATGATTATAAAGCACCCCTATCAGGGCGCTTCCCAGGAACCAGAACAAGCCGTAACCGGCCGTGAATAGAGCCGGCCTGGGAAATTCAGACAGGAAGATAAGTGGATTTTTTGCCTGAGAGCGGCATGATCTGCCGCGGATCAGGAGACGGAAGCATGGCAAAACGTACCCGCCGGACCCACACGCCAGCGTTCAAGGCCAAGGTGGCG
>MLJW01000287.1_pt1 | contig 32050 bp, 26 predicted proteins | sample 888231 | NCBI WGS metagenome assembly MLJW01 (sample SAMN05788063, study PRJNA343431) | mine drainage metagenome | isolation source: sample collected from the inflow into an acid mine drainage treatment plant... | place: Germany: Lusatia, lignite mining district
CATTTCAACTTCGCTGAGTCCCGAGAGGAGACAGTGTGGCCATCGTTACGCCATTCGTGCGGGTCGGAACTTACCCGACAAGGAATTTCGCTACCTTAGGACCGTTATAGTTACGGCCGCCGTTTACCGGGGCTTCAATCAAGAGCTTGCACCCCATCATTTAACCTTCCGGCACCGGGCAGGCGTCACACCGTATACGTCCACTTTCGTGTTTGCACAGTGCTGTGTTTTTATTAAACAGTCGCAGCCACCAATTCACTGCAACCCCTTACTGCTTCGAGAGCAAGTCTCTACACATTATCGGGGCGCACCTTCTCCCGAAGTTACGGTGCTAATTTGCCGAGTTCCTTCTCCCGGGTTCTCTCAAGCGCCTTAGAATTCTCATCCTGCCCACCTGTGTCGGTTTGCGGTACGGTCTCAATATAACTGAAGCTTAGTGGCTTTTCTTGGAAGCATGGTATCAGTCACTTCACCCCAAAAGGGGCTCGTTATCACGCCTCAGTCTTAACCCTCCGGATTTGCCTAAAGGATCAACCTACACGCTTGAACCGGGACATCCAACACCCGGTTGACCTAACCTTCTCCGTCCCCACATCGCATTACATTGAGGTACAGGAATATTAACCTGTTTCCCATCAGCTACGCATCTCTGCCTCACCTTAGGGGCCGACTCACCCTGCGCCGATGAACGTTGCGCAGGAAACCTTGGGCTTTCGGCGAGGGTGCTTTTCACACCCTTTATCGCTACTCATGTCAGCATTCGCACTTCTGATACCTCCAGCATCCCTCACGAGACACCTTCGCAGGCTTACAGAACGCTCTCCTACCATGCACATCCTATAAATAGAATGGCATCCGCAGCTTCGGTTACGTGCTTAGCCCCGTTACATCTTCCGCGCAGGACGACTCGACCAGTGAGCTATTACGCTTTCTTTAAAGGATGGCTGCTTCTAAGCCAACCTCCTGGCTGTCTATGCCTTCCCACTTCGTTTTCCACTTAGCACGTCATTAGGGACCTTAGCTGGCGGTCTGGGTTGTTTCCCTCTTGACCACGGACGTTAGCACCCATGGTCTGTCTCCTGTGATTGCACTTCTCGGTATTCGGAGTTTGCAATGAGTTGGTAAGTTCTTGTGAACCCCCTAGTCATAACAGTGCTCTACCCCCGAGAGTGAGACACAAGGCACTACCTAAATAGTTTTCGGAGAGAACCAGCTATTTCCAAGTTTGTTTAGCCTTTCACCCCTATCCACAGCTCATCCCCTAATTTTTCAACATTAGTGGGTTCGGACCTCCAGTGCGTGTTACCGCACCTTCATCCTGGCCATGGATAGATCACTTGGTTTCGGGTCTACACCCAGCAACTATCGCCCTATTCGGACTCGCTTTCGCTGCGCCTCCCCTATCGGTTAAGCTCGCTACTGAATGTAAGTCGCTGACCCATTATACAAAAGGTACGCAGTCACCCCTTGCGAGGCTCCCACTGTTTGTATGCACGCGGTTTCAGGATCTATTTCACTCCCCTCCCGGGGTTCTTTTCGCCTTTCCCTCACGGTACTGGTTCACTATCGGTCGATTACGAGTATTTAGCCTTGGAGGATGGTCCCCCCATGTTCAGACAGGATTTCTCGTGTCCCGCCCTACTTGTCGCAACCCTAGTTCCACACACGGGATTTCACATACGGGGCTATCACCCACTATGGCCGGACTTTCCATTCCGTTTTGTTATCGCGTGTGCTAAAAGTTGCAGGCTCTTCCGTGTTCGCTCGCCACTACTTACGGAATCTCGGTTGATTTCTTTTCCTTCTGCTACTTAGATGTTTCAGTTCGCAGAGTTCGCTTCCATATCCCTATATATTCAGGATAGGATACTCATTGCTGAGTGGGTTCCCCCATTCGGATATTCCCGGATCAAAGCTTGCTTGCCAGCTCCCCGAGACTTTACGCAGGCTGCCACGTCCTTCATCGCCTGTAATCGCCAAGGCATCCACCACGTGCACTTATTCGCTTGACCCTATAACGTTAAAACCTGAGCGCCTTTTTTCACTCAAATTCCGCGGCAGGGAGTAAATCTGCCCGTTACAGGTTTTTCTAAAGCACTTCAAACCTCGTTTAAATAAAACTTAACGTTGTTTAAAATTTATGATTCTGCAATCAAATTACCCATTGAACACGTCAAGATCATCACAATCTCGCGTGTTCACTTTACTTCTTCCGATTTTTTAAAGAACATACTATTCGTCGTTAGACGCTAGTCGTTAATAATCATATTTCTGTAATCATTAACGACTAACTTCTTTACCACGCGCACTTCAAAGATTTGGTGGAGGATGACGGGATCGAACCGACGACCCCCTGCTTGCAAAGCAGGTGCTCTCCCAGCTGAGCTAATCCCCCATTACCACAGGTGAATCTGGTGGGTCTGGTTGGGCTCGAACCAACGACCCCCGCCTTATCAAGACGGTGCTCTAACCAACTGAGCTACAGACCCAATAATCGGAACACTGCTACCATCCCTTAAGGCCAATCTTTGACGTGCTCTTTGAACAACCGATAAGTGTGGATACTAGCCAGCAAGGCGTTCTCTAGAAAGGAGGTGATCCAGCCGCACCTTCCGATACGGCTACCTTGTTACGACTTCACCCCAGTCATGAATCCTACCGTGGTAATCGTCCCCCTTGCGGTTAGACTAACTACTTCTGGTAGAACCCACTCCCATGGTGTGACGGGCGGTGTGTACAAGGCCCGGGAACGTATTCACCGCGACATGCTGATCCGCGATTACTAGCGATTCCGACTTCATGTAGTCGAGTTGCAGACTACAATCCGGACTACGATCGGCTTTCTGGGATTGGCTCCCCCTCGCGGGTTGGCTACCCTCTGTACCGACCATTGTATTACGTGTGAAGCCCTGGCCATAAGGGCCATGAGGACTTGACGTCATCCCCACCTTCCTCCGGTTTGTCACCGGCAGTCCCAATAAAGTGCCCAACTAAATGATGGCAATTATTGGCAAGGGTTGCGCTCGTTGCGGGACTTAACCCAACATCTCACGACACGAGCTGACGACAGCCATGCAGCACCTGTGTCTACTTTCCCTTTCGGGCACCTAATGCATCTCTGCTTCGTTAGTAGCATGTCAAGGCCAGGTAAGGTTTTTCGCGTTGCATCGAATTAATCCACATAATCCACCGCTTGTGCGGGCCCCCGTCAATTCCTTTGAGTTTTAATCTTGCGACCGTACTCCCCAGGCGGTCTACTTCACGCGTTAGCTGCGTTACTAAGAGATTTTACTCTCCCAACAACTAGTAGACATCGTTTAGGGCGTGGACTACCAGGGTATCTAATCCTGTTTGCTCCCCACGCTTTCGTGCATGAGCGTCAGTGTTAGCCCAGGGGGCTGCCTTCGCCATCGGTATTCCTCCACATCTCTACGCATTTCACTGCTACACGTGGAATTCTACCCCCCTCTTCTACACTCTAGCTCGACAGTTTCCAACGCAGTTCCCAGGTTGAGCCCGGGGATTTCACATCAGACTTATCGAACCGCCTGCGCACGCTTTACGCCCAGTAATTCCGATTAACGCTCGCACCCTACGTATTACCGCGGCTGCTGGCACGTAGTTAGCCGGTGCTTCTTATCAAGGTACCGTCATCCTCAGCTAGTGTTATTAACTAAGTTTTCTTCCCTTGCGAAAGAGCTTTACAACCCGAAGGCCTTCTTCACTCACGCGGCATGGCTGGATCAGGCTTGCGCCCATTGTCCAAAATTCCCCACTGCTGCCTCCCGTAGGAGTCTGGACCGTGTCTCAGTTCCAGTGTGGCTGGTCGTCCTCTCAGACCAGCTACGGATCGTCGCCTTGGTGGGCCTTTACCCCACCAACTAGCTAATCCGACATCGGCCGCTCCATTAACGCGAGGCCCTTGCGAGTCCCCCGCTTTCCCCCTCAGGGCGTATGCGGTATTAGCACACCTTTCGGTGCGTTATCCCCCATTATTGGATACGTTCCGGTGCATTACTCACCCGTTCGCCACTCGCCACCAGGTGCAAGCACCCGTGCTGCCGTTCGACTTGCATGTGTAAAGCATGCCGCCAGCGTTCAATCTGAGCCAGGATCAAACTCTTCAGTTTAATTCCCAACTAATACTTTTTTGTCCCTTTGCAAGGACAGATATATCGCTTGGCTTAATACTCAAATATTTCTAGATTTACTAAATCTATCTGAGTGTAAGCACTTGTCTTCTGAGCGCCAGACATCATCGAAATGATGCCCAACTACCTCACCAGAAAGTACCCACACTCATCGGTTGTTCATATTGTTAAAGAGCAGTTCCGCTACCGTTGCAGCGAAGAGGTGCGCATTATACAGACCCCTCTAGTGCCGTCAAGCTAAAGTTATTAACTCGCTTTGCCTGACTCCCGAGCCATCATTGCATGTCGGGCCGCGCATTCTACACACCAGATTATTTTGGTCAAGAGGGAGAAACTACCCTCCCCTTTTCTAACTTCACTGGATGATGCGAAGGCGCGCATTCTACAGATTGGCGCCGGAAGGTCAAGCACCCCCCAGCAAATTATTACGCCATGATGAATATGCGAGCGAACTTGCGCTTGCCTACCTGTGCCACCACTGTCACACCGGGCAGCAACTTCAGCCCCTTGTCGCTGACTTTCTCGCCATCGAGTCGCACGCCTCCCTGCTCGATCAGGCGCAAAGCTTCGGATGTGCTCGCCACAAGGTTGGCCTGCTTGAGCATCTGCGCTACCGGCATTCCCTCTTCTTGGCCAGGCATCCTGATTTCTGGCATATCTTGCGGAATACCACCTTGCTGAAAACGCGCCTCAAAATCTGCCAGCGCCAGTTCTGCTGCCCGGGCGGAATGAAAACGCGCGACAATCTCCTGAGCAAATCGCACTTTGATATTGCGTGGATTGCTGCCATTTTCAACATCCATCTTCCATTGGCGGATGGTTTCCATTGGCTCGAAAGAGAGCAGATCGATGTATTTCCACATCAGTTCGTCGGACGCCGACATCAGTTTGCCGAAAATCTCCTGGGGTGATTCAGCAATGCCTACATAGTTGCCAAGTGATTTGGACATCTTGTTAACGCCATCCAGCCCTTCCAGCAGCGGCATCATTAATATGCATTGCGGCGACTGACCAAAATGTTTTTGCAGTTCGCGCCCCATCAGCAGATTGAATTTCTGGTCGGTGCCACCCAACTCGAGATCAGCTTTCAATTCGACCGAATCATAACCCTGCAGCAGGGGATAAAGGAATTCGTGGATGGCGATCGGCTGGTTGCCCTTGTATCGCTTGCTGAAGTCATCACGCTCCAGCATGCGCGCCACCGTATGCGTTGCCGCCAGACGTATCATTGCAGCCGCATCCAGCTTGTTCATCCAGGCCGAGTTGAAGACCACTTCCGTCTGCTCTGGTTTCAGGATCTTGAACACCTGATCCTGGTACGATCTGGCATTTTCCTGAACCTGCTCGCGGGTCAATGGCGGCCGTGTTGTGCTTTTGCCCGTAGGATCACCGATCATGCCCGTGAAATCACCGATCAGGAACAATACGTGATGCCCCAGATCCTGCAGTTGTCGCAGCTTGTTAATCAGCACGGTATGGCCGAGATGCAAGTCAGGGGCAGTTGGATCAAAACCGGCCTTGACCCGTAACGGGCGGCCCAGCTTCAGTTTCTCGATCAGTTCCTGCTCGACCAGCAGTTCATCACAGCCACGCTTGATCGCGGCCAATGCTTCATTCAATTTGGGCATGGCAAGCCTTCACCGGTATAGGTAATTCTGTTAGCATGCGCGATCGTAATAAACGGCTTGAGGAAATGCGCATGCAAAAAGGAAAAAGCGGCATTCTAGCGCAAATTTCCGCATCTCAAGAGCGAAAGCTGCGCCTGCGCTGGCTGCTGCTGGCTTCCTGTGTACCTTTGTTTGGCATCGTCACCGCCTTTGGCATTGCCCCGCAAACGAATGATGCAATCGTTCCCGTTTCCACCGTAATCGAGGAAATCTCTTTACCGCAGTCAGTTGCGGCCGATCATGTCGATAGTGCACCAGTTTGGCAAGCGGATCAGGTCAAACAGGACGACACGCTGTCAAATCTGCTGGATCGACTGAATATTCATAATACCGAAGCGATCGATTTTATTCAGCACGCTCCTGAAGCCAGTCCGTTTCCCTCACAGCTGCGGCCAGGACGCAACGTGCTAGCCAAAACTCTTGAAGATGGCGAACTGCTTGAACTGCTCTATCAGACCAGCCCAGATACCGCGCTTCAGATCAAGCACATATCGGGCGTTTATCATGCGCAGCAGGTTCATGTAACGCTCGAAAACCGCACACTCCTCAAGTCTGCAGAAATTCAAAGTTCTCTATTTTCCGCAACCGATGAGGCAGGCATTCCTGACTCGATTGCGACCCAACTCGCCGATATTTTTTCCTCGGAAATTGATTTCCATCTCGATTTACGCAAAGGCGATCGATTTTCGGTAGTCTATGATGCAAGCTATAACAACGGCGCAATGGTAAAAACCGGCCGGGTGTTGTCAGCCGAATTCGTGAATCAGGGCAAGACTTACCATGCGGTACTTTATCGCGACCAGACAGGCCATAGCAATTACTACACGCCTGAAGGCCAAAGTCTGCACAAGTCATTTCTGCGCTCCCCGCTTGAATTTACGCGAATCAGTTCCGGCTTTTCTCTGGCGCGATTTCACCCTCTGCTCAAGACTTGGCGTGCGCACAAGGGCGTTGACTATGCTGCTCCTATTGGCACCCACATCAAGGCCACGGCCGATGGCATTGTGAAATTTGTTGGTACTCAGGGAGGCTACGGAAACGTGATTATCCTGCAGCATGCCGGTGATATCAGCACCGTATACGGTCATCTTTCACATTTTGCTTCCGGGCTGCACGCAGGGCAGAAGGTTTCTCAAGGGGAGATCATCGGACAGGTGGGCATGAGCGGATTGGCCACCGGACCCCATCTTCATTACGAATATCGTATTCATGGCGTGTACCATGATCCGCTCACAGTGGCTTTATCAACCAGCGCACCGCTGTCCAGGAACGAGTTGGCAAGTTTTGAACGACAGACCGCTCCCCTCGTGGTACAACTTGCCATGCTGCGCCAGACCAATACCGCAGCACTCGATTGATTCGCACCTCTGGCTCATGCATGACTGATACCTTCTATGTTGGCCTGATGTCGGGTACCAGCCTGGATGGTGTCGATGCCGTGCTGGTTTGCTTTTCCTCCACAGGTGCAGCGCGACTCGCAGGCAGTCATTATCTGCCCTTTCCGGAGCCGCTACGGCAGGATCTCGTTGCCATCAACGCTGCCGGATACAATGAAATCGAGCGGAGCGAATTGCTGGCCAACCAGCTTGCGCATCTTTATGCCAATTGCGTCGACGCACTACTCGCACGAGCCAATCACAGGCCAGCCGACATCGCTGCGATCGGCTGTCACGGACAAACCATACGCCATCGTCCCGATCTTGGATTTACCGTTCAAATCGGCAACTCTGCCTTACTGGCCGAGCTGACAGGCATTGCTGTCGTTTCCGACTTCCGCAGCCGCGATGTGGCTGCAGGCGGCCAAGGCGCGCCACTGGTTCCGGCATTTCACCATGCCATGTTCGGGCACTCCCACATCCACCGCGTTATCGTCAATATCGGCGGTATCAGCAACTTGACCGACCTGCCTCCTGCCGGGCCGATAAGCGGCTTCGATTGTGGACCCGGCAACCTATTGATGGATGCCTGGATAAGGCGCCATAACGGTGAATGCTATGACCGAAACGGTGAATGGGCAGCTACTGGCACTCTCATCCCGGATCTTCTGCAAAACATGCTGCTGCACCCCTTTCTCAAACAGTTGCCCCCCAAAAGTACCGGCCGCGATACCTTCAACATCAACTGGCTTGAGACGCTTTTGCACCCAAACTATGCGGCGGCTGATGTTCAGTCCACACTGCTGGAGTTCGCTGCCCGCTGTATCAGCGATGACATTATCCAGTATTGCAGTCGGTCTACGGAAATTTACCTGTGTGGTGGTGGAGCGCACAACGCGACCTTGACCTGCCGTTTGCAGCAGCTGCTCGGTAGCAGATCAGTACTGGTTACCGATAGCCTGAATCTCGGTGCAGATTGGGTAGAGGCTGCTGCATTTGCCTGGCTGGCACGGCAGACTTTCTTGCGTTTACCCGGCAACATGCCAGTCGTCACCGGAGCTGGCGGCTATCGAATTCTTGGTGCAATCTACCTCGCATAGCCGTATCCGCTTGCCACAACCGTCAACAGCCCATAGTATTAGCTCCCATTACTCTACTTCGCAATTAAAGACATGAAGCCAACCAAAGTCACGCTCACCTTCGACAACGGTGCCGATTCCATTGAACTCCCTGTTATCGCCGGGGAGCTCGGGGGTGACGTCATCGACATTCGCAGCCTCGGCAAACAGGGTTATTTCACCTACGATCCTGGCTTCATGTCTACAGCCAGTTGTAGTTCCTCGATCACTTATATCGATGGTGAGGAAGGCCTGTTGTATTACCGCGGCTATCCAATCGAACAACTGGCTGAACAGGCAGATTTTCTCGAGGTAGCCTATTTGCTGATCAATGGCGAACTGCCAACGGTTGATCAGAAAGCCGGTTTTGTTGGTACGGTCAACAAGCACACCATGCTGCACGATCAAATGTCCAATTTTTTCCGGGGCTTCCGTCGCGATGCCCATCCAATGGCAGTCATGGTGGGCGTCGTTGGCGCGATGTCCGCGTTCTACCGTGAATCCTCGGATGCCTTTGACCCTAAACAGCGCGATGTGGCTACCTTCCGACTGCTGGCAAAGGTCCCCACTATCGCTGCATGGAGTTACAAATACAATATTGGTGAGCCCTTCACCTATCCGCAGAATCGCTTCAATTATGCGGAAAACTTTTTGCACATGATGTTTGCGACTCCTTGCGACGAATATGAGCCTAATCCTGTGCTGGCGCGTGCCTTGGACCGGATTCTAATTCTGCATGCCGACCACGAACAAAATGCCTCGACTTCCACAGTGCGGGTAGCAGGATCCAGCGGGGCAAATTCGTTCGCCTGCATCGCCGCGGGCATCGCCTCCTTGTGGGGGCCCCTGCACGGGGGCGCCAATGAAGCTACGCTCAAGATGCTTGAGCAGATTGGCGACGCTTCACGTATCGGCGAGTTCATTAAACGGGCAAAGGACAAGTCGGACTCTTTCCGTTTGATGGGCTTCGGTCATCGCGTTTACAAAAACATCGACCCACGTGCTGCCATCATGCGCAAAACCTGTCATGAGGTGCTAAACGAACTTGGCCTGCATGACGATCCTTTGTTCAGGCTGGCCATGGAACTGGAACGTATCGCCCTGGAGGATGACTATTTTATCCAGAAGAAGCTCTATCCCAATGTTGATTTCTATTCGGGTATCGTCATGCGCGCCTTGGGCATCCCCAACTCCATGTTCACCGCCATTTTTGCCTTGGCGCGCACGGCCGGCTGGGTCGCGCAGTGGACCGAAATGATGTCCGATCCGGAGCACAGAATTTCCCGTCCACGCCAGCTTTATACCGGCAACGTAAGGCGCAATTTCGTTCCTCTTGACCGGCGCTAGTTGATGTAATTTAGTTCGCCGCAACAAAAAGCCCCCATATCTGGGGGCTTTTTGTTGCGGCGATAATCTCAATTCTTACGCACTTGAATCATGCCTAGTGCTGCACCCCGCTCTTGCGCAACTTCTGGATGGCCTGCAGTTGTGCCACCGCTTCAATAAGCTCTGCCTGTGCCCTGGCATAATCCATGACGGAACTCTTGTCCCGCATGGCTTCTTCAGCCAGTCGCTTCGCTTCCTGCGCCGCGGCTTCATCCAGATCTTTGCCACGGATGGCAGTATCCGCCAGCACCGTAATCACTCCCGGCTGAACTTCCAGAATGCCTCCAGAAATGTAAATCAGGGTTTCTTCCGCTTCGTAGGGCACTTTCACCCGCAGGGCACCGGGCTTGATCGTGGTGATCATCGGTGCGTGACGCGGATAAATACCAACTTCACCCATCGCTGCCGGGGCCGCAACAAACTCGGCCAGCCCTGAAAAAACGGACTCTTCGGCACTCACCACGTCAAGGTGTATTGTCATCGCCATTTTCGCTTCCGATCTTAGTTTAGGGTCTTGGCTTTTTCCACGGCTTCTTCGATGCTGCCTACCATGTAGAATGCCTGCTCCGGCAAATGATCGTACTCACCGTTGACGATGGCCTTGAAGCCCTTGATGGTATCCTTCAGGCTCACGTACTTGCCCGGTGACCCCGTGAACACTTCGGCAACATGGAATGGCTGCGATAGAAAACGCTGAATCTTTCGAGCACGACCAACGGCCAATTTATCTTCCGGCGACAATTCATCCATCCCCAGGATTGCGATGATGTCGCGCAGTTCCTTGTAGCGCTGCAATGTCGATTGTACTGCGCGCGCCACGTTGTAGTGCTCCTCGCCCACCACCAGCGGGTCAAGCTGACGTGAACTGGAGTCCAGCGGATCAACCGCCGGGTAGATTCCCAGTGCTGCAATATCACGCGACAATACCACGGTGGAATCGAGATGCTGGAATGTTGTCGCGGGAGACGGATCGGTCAAGTCATCTGCTGGTACGTATACAGCCTGGATGGAGGTAATCGAACCTACCTTGGTAGAGGTAATGCGTTCCTGCAGACGGCCCATTTCATCGGCCAGCGTCGGCTGGTAACCAACGGCGGACGGCATGCGACCGAGTAGCGCAGACACCTCCGTACCAGCGAGGGTATATCGATAAATATTATCCACAAAGAATAGGATGTCACGGCCTTCATCGCGGAACTTTTCCGCCATGGTCAGACCGGAAAGCGCCACACGCAGACGGTTGCCGGGTGGTTCGTTCATCTGCCCGAACACCATCGCAACTTTCGATTCCTTCATGTTTTCCAGGTTGATGACGCCAGCTTCTGCCATTTCATGGTAGAAGTCGTTGCCTTCACGGGTACGCTCGCCTACGCCGGCAAATACGGACAGGCCGCTATGCTGTTTGGCGATGTTGTTGATCAGTTCCAGCATGTTCACGGTCTTGCCTACACCGGCACCGCCGAATAAGCCGACCTTGCCGCCCTTAGCAAACGGGCACACCAGGTCAATCACCTTGATGCCCGTTTCCAGCAGGTCAACAGAAGGAGAAAGCTCTTCGAATGTTGGGGCCTTCTGGTGAATTGAACGCCGCTCGTCACATTCGATCGGACCAGCTTCATCAATGGGGCGCCCCAGCACATCCATAATGCGGCCGAGGGTGCCGTGACCCACAGGAACGGTGATCTGTGATCCAGTCGCCTTGAACTTCATGCCACGGCTCAAACCATCGCTTGAGCCCATGGCAATGGTGCGTACCACGCCGTCACCCAGTTGTTGCTGAACTTCCAGGGTCAAACCGGCTTCTGCGGTGGAACCCACTTCGTCCAGAATCAAGGCGTCATACACCTTGGGCATTTGGTCACGCGGGAATTCGACGTCAACCACGGCGCCGATACATTGAACTACTTTACCTTGACTCATCTTGAGTTCCCCAATCTATACTTGATTCGTTACGTTGCGTCGACTTGATCACATGCCATCATCCTGGCATTCGCTACGCTCACATTAGTCACATTCGATCCAGAGTCCGCCTTGCGTCATACCGCAGCCGCACCGCCGACGATTTCCGAGATCTCCTTGGTAATCGCAGCCTGCCGGGCCTTGTTGTATACCAATTTAAGCTCGCTGATGACATCCTTGGCATTGTCGGATGCCGCCTTCATGGCGACCATCCGAGCGCTCTGCTCCGATGCCATATTTTCCGACACGGCGTGATATACCAACGACTCGATATAGCGAACCATCAGGTCATTGATCACAACCTTGGCATCCGGTTCATAGATGTAATCCCAGTGGCCTTCTGCACTACCTAAATGTTCACCAGAAAGTGGCAATAATTGCTCGACGACTGGCTCCTGCTTCATGGTATTGACGAAGCGGGTAAAGCAGATGTAAAGCTGATCGATTTCGCCGGCAATATAAGCATCCAGCATGACCTTGACCGGGCCGATCAACTTGTCCATATGAGGCGCATCCCCCAGGCCGGTCACATGTGACCTGACGTCCGCTCCAAGACGCCCCATAAAACCGAGCCCCTTGTTGCCGATAGCTGATACGGCAATGCCGCGACCTGCGCTTTCCCAGTTCTTCATCTGGGTCAGCGACGTGCGCAGCACATTGGTATTGAGACCCCCGCACAAACCCTTGTCAGAGGTCACCACGATAAGGCCGACTTTGCCAATCTTTTCGCGCTTGACCACAAATGGGTGCTTGTATTCCGGATGCGCATAGGAAAGGTGCGCCGCCACGTTGCGAATTTTCTCCGCATATGGACGGGCTGCTCGCATCCGCTCCTGTGCCTTGCGCATCTTGGATGCTGCCACCATCTCCATGGCCTTGGTGATCTTGCGCGTATTTTCAACGCTCTTGATCTTGGTCCGAATTTCCTTGCTACCAGCCATTTTCGTACTCCGACTTAGTAAGCGTTGGTGGCTTTGAAATCTGCAATCGCTTCTTCAGCAGCCTTCTGATCATCCTTGGGCAGATCCTGGGTGGACTCAATCTTGTCCATCAGCGACTTGTACTTGGATTTCATGAAGGAATGCAGGGCCGATTCAAATGCCAGCGCCTTGTTTACCGGCACATCGTCCAGGTAACCTTGGTTAGCGGCCAGTAGGGTCATCGCCATTTCGGAAATGCTGAGCGGTGCGTATTGTGCCTGCTTCATCAGCTCTGTCACCATGCGGCCGCGATCCAGCTGCTTGCGGGTCGTTTCATCAAGATCTGATGCAAACTGAGCAAATGCAGCCAGTTCGCGATACTGGGCAAGGGCCAGGCGCACACCGCCACCCAGCTTCTTGATGACCTTGGTCTGCGCTGCACCGCCAACACGAGACACCGAAATACCAGCGTTGATCGCGGGGCGGATACCGGCGTTGAACAGGTCGGTTTCCAGGAAGATCTGACCGTCGGTAATCGAAATCACGTTGGTCGGTACGAAAGCAGAAACATCGCCAGCTGCAGTTTCAATCACCGGGAGCGCAGTCAGCGAACCCGTCTTGCCCTTGACTTCCCCATTGGTGAACTTCTCGACATAGTCTTCGTTCACGCGAGCAGCGCGCTCCAGCAAGCGAGAGTGGATGTAGAACACGTCACCAGGATAGGCTTCACGACCCGGAGGACGGCGCAGCAACAGTGATATCTGGCGATAGGCCCATGCCTGCTTGGTCAGATCGTCATACACGATCAGTGCATCCTGGCCGCGGTCACGGAAATATTCGCCCATGGTGCAGCCAGAGTAAGGCGCGAGGAATTGCAGGGCAGCCGAATCAGACGCAGAAGCGGCAACAATGATGGTGTATTCCATCGCGCCGTGCTCTTCCAGCTTGCGCACCACGTTGGCGATGGTAGAGGCCTTCTGGCCAATCGCGACGTAGATGCAGGTCATGTTCTGACCCTTTTGATTGATGATGGCATCTACCGCAACCGCTGTCTTGCCGGTCTGACGGTCGCCAATGATCAGTTCGCGTTGGCCGCGGCCGACCGGCACCATGGAGTCGATGGACTTAAGCCCGGTTTGCACAGGCTGCGACACGGACTTACGAGCGATCACGCCCGGTGCAACCTTTTCGACCTTGTCGGTCAGCTTGGCATTGATCGGGCCCTTGCCGTCGATCGGCTGTCCCAGCGCGTTCACCACGCGACCGATCAGCTCCGGACCGACAGGTACTTCCAGGATGCGTCCGGTACACTTGCAGGTGTCACCTTCAGTGATGTGTTCATAATCACCCAGCACCACGGCGCCAACCGAGTCGCGCTCCAAGTTGAGTGCCAGTCCAAATGTATTGCCTGGAAATTCGATCATTTCGCCGGCCATCACGTTGGACAGGCCGTGAATGCGTACGATGCCGTCCGTTACCGAAATCACGGTACCCTGGGTACGCGCTTCTGCGGTGGTGGAAAAATTCTCCAGACGACTCTTAATCAGTTCACTGATTTCTGATGTTGATAACTGCATTGCTTTCTCCTAACCTTTCAGCGTATAGGCCAGCTCTTGCAAGCGGCCACGAACTGAAGCGTCGATCACTGTATCGCCGACAACAATTTTGATTCCACCGATAATTTCCGGGTCCACTTTCATGCTTGCTTCGACTTTTTTGCCAAACTTGATCTGCAACTGGCCTACCAGAGTCTTGACTTGCACATCATCGAGCTTGACCGCGGAGGTGATCTCGGCATCGAGTGTCCCTTCGTCCTGCGCTTTCAGCTCTTCATAAGTCGATGCAATTTCCGGCAGCATTGCCAGGCGTCCATACTCAACCAGCAGCTTGATCAGGTTTTGACCTGTTTCATCAAGTTTTCCATCACATACTGAAAGGAACATCCGTTCGATATCGGCAGAGGCCAGTTTCGGATCTTCGATGAGCGTGAGCATTTGCGCATCGGCAGCAACTGCCGAAGCAAAGCCCAGCATTTCCGACCATTTCGCCAGCGCATTCTTTTCCCTTGCCAGACGGAAAACCGCCACGGCATAAGGTCTCGCTATAGTGACCGCTTCTGCCATGATCGTTACAGCTCGCTCGCAATAGCAGTCAGCATGTCGCCATGCGCCTTGGCATCGATCTCGCGGCGTAGTATTTTTTCCGCGCCCGCCACAGCCAGTTGCGCCACTTGCTGACGCAGACCTTCCTTGGCACGGTTAACTTCCTGATCGATTTCAGCCCTGGCCCCAGCAACAATGCGGTCGCCTTCGGTCTTGGCCGCGCCCTTGGCTTCGTCAACGATTTCAGCGGCACGCTTGTCAGCCTGCGCAATGATTTCCGATGCCTTTTCCTTGGCAGCATGCAGCTCCTGTGATGCCTTCTTGGCGGCAAGCTCCAGTTCGTGCTTGCCACGGTCGGCCGCAGCCAACCCGTCGGCAATCTGCTTCTGGCGATTTGCCAGCGCAGTCATGATCGGCGGCCACACAAACTTCATGCAGAACGACACGAACAGAATGAACATGATCGCCTGAGCGAGAAGGGTTGCATTAATGTTCATGCAAATGCCTTTCTATGATTATGCGTGCCGGCAATCTTCAGCCTGCAACCGCGAACAAAACGTACATGGCGATACCGACAGCAATCATCGGAACAGCATCAACCAGACCCATGACCACGAAGAACTGGGTGCGCAGCATCGGAATTAATTCCGGCTGACGTGCAGCGCCTTCAAGGAAACGACCACCCAGAATGCCGATACCTACAGCAGCACCCAGTGCGCCCAGACCCATCATGATAGCGCCAGCGATGAAAAGCAGTGCATGTTCCATATTTCTATCTCCTGTTAAAAATTTAAATTAAGCAAAAATCAATGGTGCTCCTGATGCGCCATATCCAGATACACAATCGTGAGCGTCATAAAAATGAATGCCTGCAGAGTGATGATCAGAATGTGGAAAATGCCCCAACCTAGCGACAGCAGCACTTGTGAACCAAACAGCGTCGCGCTGCCAATGGTGGCCCCTGCCCAGGCACCGCCCATCAGCGCAATCAGGATGAATATCATTTCACCGGCATACATATTGCCGAACAGTCGCAGTGCCAGTGATATCGGCTTGGCAATGAGGTTGACGCCTTCGAGAAAAATATTGGCCGGAAGCCCGAACTTGCCGAACGGCTGCAGGGTGAGTTCGCCAACGAACCCCCCCAGTCCCTTCATCTTGACGCTGTAATACAGCACCAAAACAAACACGGCGATGGACATGCCAAAGGTCGCATTTGGGTCAGTGGTTGGGACCAGCTTGAAGAACATGTGTGGATTGAACAAACGAATTATTTGGCCGACGAAATCGATAGGCATCAAATCCATTAGATTCATCAGAAAAATCCATATGAAAATAGTAAGCGCCAGCGGAGCCACCATTTCGTTTTTAGCGGTGAACGACCCACGTACGCTACTGTCGATGAATTCAATCACCCACTCGACAAAATTAACAAGCCCATTGGGGACGCCTGCGTTTGCGGCCCGTGCTGCACGGATAAAATAGTACAGAAATACCGATCCCAGCAGAAAAGACATCAGCAGGGTGTCGACATTTAGCGCCCAGAAACCCATTGCCTTCGCCTCTGCAGCCGTGTGCGCACATTGAAAATGACCTTCCTGAATGTTACAGGTCAGGTTCTGAAGATGGTGCTTGATGTATTCTGAGGAGGTTAAGGTTTCGCTGGCCATTTTTCACTTAACTTTAATTTCACGCATTATCGGAACAATTGCCAATAGCAATTGACCCACCAAAAATCCCAGGATCACGCCTGCCGCAGCAAGCTTCAACCTGAGCATGCCGATCGCCAGCAAGGAAGTCACAATAAAAAACCGCTCCAGACTTGAGCGGTACATCGATCGCAAATGTTGTCCGGCATTGTACGTCGGCCGGTCGCCGAAAATCATCCGCCAGGCCAGGAATGCCAAGTTCACCATGGCAGCCATGCCGCCCCAGAGAACAGATACCCCAAAATGCGGAGCAATCACGACAAACGAAATACCGGCACCAGCAATGGAAACGACAACCTGCATTGTCGCGGTCAGAAAAATGCCCCGCTTTTCTGATTCGTCCATCAGTTCAAGCCCGGGATAATATCAACGAATTCGGGAAGTGTCAAAACGGAAGCAGGTCAAGATGTTTCACCATCCGAAGAAACTCCCAGCATCCCAAGAATGCCGTCGAGCTGATCCAGACTTTTGTACTCAATGACCATTTTTCCTGTACCCCTTGCGCCCTGGCTAATGCTCACTTTTGCCCCAATCCTTTCAGCGGTTAGCTCCTGCAGGCGCAGCAGATCCCTGTCCGGTCTTGCCGGCACCGTTTCCTTCTGGCGCAACAGCTTTTGTACCATGCGTTCCGTTTCACGCACCGAGTGTTGTTTTTGTGCAATCTGTTCTGCTGTGGCAATCTGCATGGCACCATCCAAGCCAAGCAACGCACGCGCATGCCCCATGTCGATCCGATTTTGCATCAGTAACTCCTGTACCGGCGGCGCCAAATGGATCAGGCGCAGCAAATTGGTAACCGCAGTACGTGAGCGCCCTACCGCCTCGGCAGCGGACTGGTGCGTCATGTTGAATTCGTCGATCAGACGCTTGATGCCGGTCGCCTCTTCCAGTGGATTCAGATCCTCCCGCTGGATATTTTCGATCAGCGACATAGCCAGTGCGGCTTCGTCTGCAATAACACGCACCAGCACCGGTACTTCTTCCAGCCCGGCCAGTTTCGATGCCCGCCAGCGCCGCTCACCGGCTATGATCTCGAAGTGATCTGCCCCTACTTCTCTAGCCAGAATGGGCTGCATGACACCCTGCGCGCGGATCGAATCAGCCAACGCCGTCAGCGACGCCTGATCCATGTGGGTGCGTGGCTGGTACTTGCCAGGTTGCAGCTGCTCAACCTTTAACATGCGCAACATCTCGCCCGCTTGAGCATCCGATGCATCACCTGCCAGCAGGGCATCCAGTCCTCGCCCCAATCCCTTGTGCTTAACCATTCACCTTCTCCCGTTCAATCATTTCCTTTGCCAGCGCCAGATAAGCTTGAGCACCCTTGGATGTGCGGTCATGGAACATGGCCGGCATGCCATAACTTGGCGCTTCGGCCAGCCGTATATTGCGAGGAATCACGGTGTTGTATACCTTCTTGCCGAAGTGGCTCTCAAGTTGAGCAGAGACTTGTTGAGCGAGCATGTTGCGCGGGTCGAACAGCGTGCGCAGCAAGCCTTCAATTTCCAGTTTTGGGTTTAGGTATGCCCGCACTTTTTTGATGGTATTTACCAGATCGGACAGTCCCTCCAAAGCGAAATATTCGCACTGCATCGGAATCATGACGGCATGCGCAGCCGTCAACGCGTTGACCGTCACCAAATTAAGGGCGGGCGGGCAATCGATCAGCACGTAATCATATTCGTCTCCCATCCTCGCCAGGGCATTCTTCAGCCTCACTTCCCGCGCTAGTTCATTTACCAGCTCAACCTCCGCACCGGCCAAGTCGCGATTGGCCGGGATGATGTCGAATTCTCCGGCACCGCTACGCACCTTCACTTCCTCAAGTTTTTTCTCACCAAGCAGCACCTGATATACGGAGTGGGTTAGCACTGACTTATCTACGCCGCTGCCGGTGGTTGCATTGCCCTGCGGATCAAGATCGATCAGCAATACGCGCCGTTTAGCGGCAGACAAGCTGGCGGCAAGATTGACGCAAGTGGTGGTCTTGCCGACCCCGCCTTTTTGGTTGCTGATTGCAAGTATTTTCATTTTTCCGCTTTCAGAATGACCAAGTGACGCCGGGCCTCCAAGCCGGGCACATGCAGCTCGACGACTTCACTCGTTACATTTTTGGCTTGGGCCAACTCATCGTATGGATAGACGCCTTTCATTGCCAGCCAGACACCACCGTCTGCCAGCAGGTGTCGCGTGAGTCGAATGAATTCCGAAATTTCCGAAAAAGCTCGCGAAACGATCACATCGAACTTTCGCTCCGGCTTGTAGGCTTCAACGCGTCCACACACCACCTCGAGATTGGCCAGACCCAGCACCGCCTTGGCCTGACGCATGAATCCCGCCTTCTTGTGGCTCGAATCCATAGTGGTCACATTCAGGTCCGGACGAACCAGAGCCAGCACGACACCGGGCAAGCCCGCCCCGCTGCCAACATCCAGCAAGCGACCACCATCTTCCGTTGCCGTTGATGGCACAAGCTCATTTACATGAGTGAGAATTGACAGGCTGTCCAGCAGATGGAGCGTCACCATTTCTTCCGGGTCTCGTACTGCGGTAAGGTTATGTACCCGGTTCCACTTTTCCAGTAGCACAATATATTCGAGCAGCCTTTGCCGTGTTTCTGCATCCACTTCCACTTCGAGCTGACTGATGCCGGCACCGAGTTTCGATTCCAATGTCATGCCGCATCCTCCCCGCCAGTCAATGTATTGGCGGCATATTTCTTCTTGAAATAAACCAGCAGCAGAGAAATTGCCGCCGGCGTCATGCCGGAAATGCGTCCAGCCTGCCCCAGCGTCTGCGGCCGCTGCTTGTTCAGTTTCTGTTGCACCTCGATGGACAGACCATGCACGTCTCTGTAATCCATTTCATCCGGCAGCTTCATGGTTTCGTAATGCTGCCCGCGCTCGATCTCCTCCTGCTGCCGAATAATGTAGCCCTGGTATTTAGCTGAAATTTCCAGTTGCTGGCAAACCTGCACATCGGCCTCCCCTTCACCGGCACCAGGCAGGGACAAAAGAGACTCATAACTCACGTCTGGCCGTCGCAGCAGATCAAACAAGGCATACTCACGCTCAATCGGCTTGCCCAGAACGCGTATCGCATCCGCTTCCGGCAGCAGTCCCGGCTGTACCCAGGTGCTCTTTAACCGCTCCTCTTCGCGTCCGATGGCGTCGCGCTTGCGGCTAAACACTTCCCATCGTGCATCATCCACCAGCCCCAGCTTGCGACCGAACTCGGTCAGGCGCATGTCGGCATTGTCTTCCCTCAGCATCAATCGATATTCCGCCCTGCTGGTAAACATGCGATAAGGCTCACTGACACCGCGCGTAATGAGGTCATCTGCCAATACGCCGATGTAGGCCTGATCACGCCCCGGACACCAGGCTGGCTGCTCTGTTGCATAAAGCGCCGCATTGAGCCCCGCAAGCAGCCCCTGTGCCGCCGCCTCTTCATAGCCAGTAGTACCATTAATCTGCCCGGCAAAGAATAGGCCATGTATTGCCTTGGTTTCAAAGGAAGATTTCAGTCCGCGCGGATCATAATAATCGTATTCGATCGCATATCCGGGACGTAAAATATGGCATTTTTCCAGCCCACGAATGGAGCGAACCAGATTGTATTGAACTTCGAAGGGCAAACTGGTCGAAATTCCATTTGGGTAAATTTCATGGGTGCTCAACCCTTCGGGTTCCAGAAATATCTGATGCGAGTCCTTATCAGCAAAACGCATGATCTTATCTTCCACCGAAGGGCAATAACGTGGACCAACGCCCTCGATGACTCCGGCATACATGGGCGATCGGTCCAACCCCCCCCTGATGATCTCGTGCGTACGTTGATTGGTTTGTGTTATCCAGCATGGAACCTGCCGTGGATGCTGCTCCGCCGTACCGAGGAACGAAAACACAGGCACGGGATCATCTCCCGGCTGCCCCACCATCGCTGCATAGTCTATGGTGCGGCCATCCAGGCGCGGCGGCGTTCCCGTCTTGAGACGCCCAGCTGGCAAATTCAGTTCGCGCAAACGAGCCGCCAGTGAAATGGCCGGAGGATCTCCGGCACGCCCCGCTCGATAACTTTGCATCCCCACATGCACCAGGCCGTTTAGAAAGGTGCCGGCTGTAAGGACGACTGTGCGAGACTCAAAGCGCAAACCCAGCTGAGTCACTACGCCCGCAATTCGCTCACCCTCCAGAATCACATCATCAACCGCCTGCTGGAACAGCCACAGATTGGGTTGATTTTCCAGACGGCGACGTATTGCCGCCTTGTACAGGACACGATCAGCCTGCGCCCGCGTGGCACGAACCGCAGGGCCTTTGGACGAGTTAAGGATACGAAACTGGATGCCGCTTTCGTCTGTAGCCGCAGCCATGGCGCCGCCCAGCGCATCCACCTCCCTCACCAGATGCCCCTTGCCAATGCCCCCAATGGACGGGTTGCAGGACATCTGCCCCAATGTTTCGATATTATGGGTCAGCAGCAACGTTTTCCGCCCCATGCGTGCAGCGGCCAAGGCCGCCTCGGTGCCTGCGTGACCGCCACCAACGACGATCACATCAAATTTTTCAGGGTATTGCATCAAGTCCGGCGCTCTCCAGTGGGCGCCAATCATAGCTCAAATCGATGCGGCGCGTCATTGAATAGTTGGATGTTCCACGTGAAACACTAGTGCGCCGGCGAAGGAGACACGGTTGTCACATTAACAAATTAACCTGTCTAGAGTCTTCCAGCTATGACCGAGGGTTGACCATGGTTTCACGTGGAACATCGCCAGGCCATGACAACGAAAACATTAGTTCATTGATATTAAACTATTTTCCAATGCAAAATCTGCCAAAAATCTCCCCAAGCAAATCATCCGGAGTGAACTCGCCGGTTATTGCATTGAGAGACTCCTGTCCGGCACGCAACTCTTCAGCCAGCAACTCCGGTTGCTCAAGCGTGACTAGAGCCCCCTGCAAGAAGTCTCTTACACGTTGCAGTGCAAGAAGGTGGCGCTTACGTGCCATGTAGGTGCCTTCCCCACTGGCTTGCCAGCCAGCCATCTTGAGCAACAGGGATCGCAGCAGATCCAGACCCTCTCCGCTTTTGGCGGATAGGTACAAATGAGTTTCACCGGATTTCTCAATAATTGCAGGCTGAGTTTTCCCGATATCGATTTTATTATGCGTCCATATCCATCGAACAGACCTCGGCAAGCGGTCGAGGATCGCTTTCTCCACCCCGGTGATACCAAGGTCCGCATCCACAAGAATTAACGCGACATGGGCCCTTTCTGCAGCTTTCCATGTTCTGGCGATGCCGTGAAGTTCGATTTCATCCTCAGTTTCACGCAGACCCGCAGTATCTATGACATGCAGCGGAACCCCTCCGATCTGAATGGTGCTCCTGATGGTATCGCGCGTCGTGCCTGCAACAGGGGTAACAATTGCAATTTCATCCCCAGCCAGCTGATTCATAAGTGTAGATTTTCCAACATTGGGTTGCCCGATCAGGACGACGTGAATACCCTCACGTAACAAACTCCCCTGACGAGCGCCGGCAAAAACACTCTCCAGCTCTCGACTAATTGCCGCGAGCTTTTCAGCGACATCACCACGCTCAATGAAGTCAATGTCTTCTTCAGGGAAATCCAGGCATGCTTCTACATACATCCGCAAATCGATCAGTTTGTCCCGCATGGCATAAATCCGACGAGAGAACTCACCCTCCAGTGAACGTAACGCACTGCGCGCGGCCTCGGCAGTAGCGGCTGTAATCACATCCGCAACCGCTTCTGCCTGGGCAAGATCAAGCTTGCCGTTCAGATAGGCACGCCGGGTGAACTCACCCGGCTCCGCCTGGCGAGCTCCGCATTCCTGACAGCGTTTGAGCAGAAGTTGCATCAGAGCAGTGCCGCCATGCCCTTGTAGTTCCAGCACATCTTCACCGGTATAGGAATGGGGCGCGGAAAAGAAAATGGCAATGCCTCGGTCAATCAAGCTGCCGTCGGCGTCCCTGAACGCCATATAGCTGGCATGCCTTGGTGGCGGGCAGGCATCCAGTATTTCCTGAGCAATCCTCCGGCAAGCAGGCCCTGAAAGACGCACAACGCCAATGCCGCCGCTACCTGGAGCGGTAGCTATGGCGGCAATTGTATCAGGAGTGCGCATGCCCCTTCTTGGATTTGGCTGCGAGGCCGATTGTTCGATTAATGTACCATTGTTGGGTAATGGAAAGAATGTTGTTCACCACCCAATACAGAACCAAACCGGCGGGGAAAAAGAAGAAAAACACGCTGAATACCACTGGCATGAACATCATGACCTTGGCCTGAATCGGATCCGGCGGCGTCGGATTCAATCTGCTCTGAATGATCATGGTAATACCCATGATGATGGGCAAGACATAGTACGGGTCTGATGCTGAAAGATCGTGTATCCACAAGACAAACGGCGCATGCCGCATTTCAACATTACCGAGCAACACCCAGTAGAGCGAAATAAAAACTGGAATCTGCACTACGATGGGCAAGCAACCGCCCATGGGATTGATCTTTTCCGTCTTGTACAACTCCATCATCGCCTGATGCAGCTTCTGGCGGTCATCGCCAAACTTCTCCTTGAGCTTCTGCAAGCGCGGAGCAAGCTCCCGCATGTGCGCCATGGAACGATAGCTGGCGGCAGATAGCGGGTAAAACGCCAGTTTAAGCAGTACCGTCAGTAAAATAATGGCGACCCCCCAGTTTTGAACCAATTTTTCAATATTGGAAAGAATCCAGAACAGCGGAGTAGCAATGATCGTCAACCAGCCATAGTCAACCGTATATTTCATTCCCGGTGCAGCTGCGAGGAGCTGTGACTGCTCCTGGGGGCCGGCATAAAGACGTGCTGTTATACTGATGGTGGCACCTGGGGCAACACTCCCCAATGTGCTCACAGCACCCATGGAATATACATTGTCAGAAAGATGTCTGGTGTAATACTCACGTGCCGTACCCGCTTTTGGTATCCATGCGCTTACGAAATAATGTTGTACCAAACCTATCCAGCCATCGCTGGAATTCAACGACAAATTGTTTTTCTCCATAGCCGAAAAGCTGATCTTTTTGAATTTTTCGGCATCGGTGAAATATGCCGCTCCGGTAAAGGTCGGCATCATCTTCGTACCTTGATCTGACGCGCTGTCATGCACAATTTGGTAATACACCGAGGGATCAAGAGGTGTATTACCCCCATTGTGAATTTCATAAGTCAGATCGGTAACATAACTTCCACGGTGGAATGTGTAAATCTTATCGACCTGTACTCCCTTACCATTGTCCCAGTTCAGGCGGACTTCTAATGCATCATGTCCATCCTGCATACTGAAATTGTCGCCCTTGGTCGAAAAAACGACCTTGTGAGATGGCAGGCCATTACCAATAAGACCAGATTGCGCCACATAAACTGCTGGCAAAGCATGGTCATCGAATAGGGTAAAGTATTTCCCAATATCCTTGCTATCGCGATGCTTGAGTAATTCGAGCTGGCGAATATCACCGCCTGTGGTGTCAATTTCCGCTTGGTAAAGGTCTGTTCTGACGTGAATACGTTCACCTTGCTGCATGGAAAACCCGACTTCATGCACAGCTACAGGCTGTGCTGATACGGGCTGCGGAACTCCAACATCACCGGATTGCACTGCTTGTGTATCTGCCTGCTGTATCTGGGGTGCGTGGTCGCGTTGCCACGCCTCCCACAACATCATGATAGAAAAAGAAAAAATGACAAACAGGATTAAGCGTTTGGTGTCCATACAGTTCTCAGTAATTCTACGGAATAGGGTCGTGACCGCCTGGATGCCACGGGTGACAGCGTAACAGACGTCGCGTCATTAACCAGCTGCCACGCAAGGCGCCGTATTTGTGCAAAGCCTCGCAAGCATAATGCGAACAACTTGGTGTAAAACGGCAAGAATTGCCAAACCAGGGACTCAACAGAAACTGATAGCCGCTGATTAACCATATCAACAAGCGCGTCATACAGCGTTCCGTTTTCTGAGTTTTTCTAGCATCAGCGTCAATTCAGATCGAACCGCAGGAAAATCATCGCGTGAATATGCAACAAGCGGACGGATCAGGATATCCATTGCACCCAAATTAACCAACTCACAACGCATTAATTCACGTAGCACACGTTTCATGTAATTACGCTGTACCGAATGTTTAGCAGTTTTCTTTCCAACGATCAAACCAAGTCGAGCATAGCCCAGCAAGTTCGGCATGTAGTGTAATGCGAGGATTGTTCCAGTGATACGTTTGCGGAAATTAAAAACGGATGAAAATTCATCCGTTTTTTTTAGTTTGTATCGGCCTGGAAAACCTAAGCCGTGCATATTCTATACGGCGAGACGGGCACGGCCCTTGGCGCGACGTGCAGCAATCACGGCACGGCCACCACGCGTCTTCATCCGCACCAAGAAACCGTGGGTACGGGCGCGGCGAACCTTGGATGGTTGGTATGTGCGTTTCATTGAAAATCTCCAATTACAGGGATGGGTGCAGTAAAAAGGGCGTAATTAAACCGCGTCTAGAGGTGTTTTGTCAACTATAAATTACTAGGTTGGTAATCCCAGCATTTTAATATATGGATGGGATATGCAAAGACAATGAGTCACGTAATGCCTATAATTTTTTGAATTATTATTAATAGTTAAAATGCAAATAAATTTAATAATAATTAATAATATCTAAAATATCTGTGGGTAAAAATTAAAAATATTAAATTTCAATGTATTAGATCATTTATATTTGGCCGGTAAGCTTGTCGTTCTGATGTGCAAAAAATGTTGATCATAATTCTTAAATTCCAGGATTACGAGTTATCCATAAATAACCCACAACATTAAGTTAAATTAATCAACATTAAAAATCATTCATAATATTTCGCCTGATAAGGGAGCTTGAAAATTAGCTTTTTATGTCAGGCCGAAACAATTTGGATTGGTTGTGGATAAGTGGGCTCAAACCAGCTAGAATTTGCTCAATTGTGCATTCTGGAAAATGACAGCTTGAATATATCAACCAAGCCTGTCTTTCTTGGTTTCGAAGGCACCTAAAATTTAACAATTTGGACTCATTATATTGGGAATTAATGGAATCCTTCTGGCTTACCTGTCTCGGTCGCTTCAAGCAAGAGCTTTCTGCGCAACAGTTCAACACATGGATCAAACCTCTAAAATGCGAGGTGATTGAGGGTGGGCTTCGATTGTTGGCGCCCAATCGTTTCGTTCAGCAATGGGTTAAGGACCGTTTCCTAAACAAGATCGAATTACTAGGTCGTGAGCTGTTCAATCAACCTGTCATTATCGAACTTGCCTTGGTAGAAAGCGGATCTCAGCAATCTCAACCAGAAATAATTGCTGATGACATCGCGACTGATTCTACGATGGTCATGCAGACAAAGAAGCAGACTAAAACAAAAGTAGCAAAATCATCTGATACCAATTCTGGTTTGAACCCAGTATTTAATTTTGATAACTTTGTGACAGGTAAAGCCAATCAGCTTGCGCGTGCTGCGGCAATTCAGGTAGCAGAAAATCCTGGTTCAGCATACAACCCACTTTTTATTTACGGCGGCGTTGGGCTGGGGAAAACACATTTGATGCAAGCTATTGGTAACCATCTAAAACAACAACGGCCAGATGCAAAAATCCGTTACCTGCACGCAGAGCGCTATGTTTCAGATGTTGTAAAAGCCTATGAAAACAAAGCATTTGATGAGTTTAAACGATCTTATCATTCATTGGATCTGCTACTAATCGACGACATCCAGTTTTTTGCCAAAAAAAACCGCACGCAAGAAGAGTTTTTTTATGCTTTCAATTCGCTAATCGAAGAAAAAAAACAGATCGTAATCAGCTGCGATACCTATCCCAAGGAAATCGCAGACATGGATGAAAGATTACGTACACGCTTCAGCTGGGGCCTGACCGTTGCCGTTGAGCCACCTGAACTTGAAATGCGTGTTGCAATTCTGCTCAAAAAAGCTGAGGCGCAACGCATAGTGCTGGATGAGGAAGTCGCTTTTTTTGTGGCCAAACAGATACGCTCCAGTGTCCGCGAACTGGAAGGTGCGCTAAATAGAATGCTGGCTATGTCCAGGTTCACAGGTCACCAGATTGACCTTGCACTCACCAAAGAAGCTTTAAAGGATTTGATTGCTGTTCGTGGGCGTCAGGTGACGATCGAGAATATTCAGAAGACAGTAGCTGATTATTACAAAATTAAAGTTGCAGAAATGTATTCAAAGAAACGTTCACGCAACTTTTCACGTCCACGCCAAATTGCCATGTCTTTGGCACGGGAACTGACTAATCATAGTTTCCCGGAAATTGGAGAAGCTTTCGGTGGCAGACATCATACGACAGTAATGCATGCCTGCCAGGAAATAGAAGGATTACGACAGATTGATACCACACTGAGCCGAGATATTGCATTCCTGGTACAAGTCATTCGTGATTGATGATGGTTATCAGCATAAGGTGAGGATTGTTTGTGGATAACGATGCATTCTGAAAATAACAAATTAATGATAACAAATCATGCACAGTAGTACTGGTACGTTTATATCAACAATAATCAATAATTAACATATTGAAATTATAGTAAAATACAGACTTTTCCACAAATTTTGCATTCATTATTAAGTATTATTAAGGTTATTCAGTATTATGAATATAAAAATAGATCGTGATATTTTATTGAAGCCATTGTCTGCAGTCAGCAGTATTGTTGAAAGACGGCATACATTGCCCATTCTTTCCAATCTGTTACTGGAAACGGATCAGAACAAGGTCACCTTGACTGCGACAGATCTTGAAATGCAGATAACGCTATCGCTTCAAGCCGAGTCGGAAGGCGTACTATCAACCACGGTATCAGCCAGAAAATTATTGGATATTTGTCGATCCTTGCCTGATAAGGCAGCGATCACGATGAATATTCAGGATAATCGGATGTTGATCAAAGCTGGTAAGAGCCGTTTCAATTTGCAAAATCTGCCGGCCGCAGATTATCCGCTTATGGCCAAGGCTGCCGGCGTTACTGCTTTGGTGCTGGAAATAGGCCAGGGGGTGCTGAAAAAGCTGCTCAGACAGGTCGAATACGCCATGGCGCAACAGGATATCCGATATTATCTGAATGGTTTGTTGTTTGAAGTTGATGGAAACCTTTTAAATGTGGTTGGTACCGATGGACACCGTTTGTGTTTTAATTCAATCGTATTGGCACAAAGCTACGAAAAACAGGAACTGATATTGCCGCGGAAGACAGTGCTTGAATTGATCAAGCTGCTGGAAGATGCTGACGATAAAGTTTCTATCGAGGTTGGATCCAATCAGGTTAATTTTTCCTTTTCTGGCATCCGTCTGATTTCAAAGGTCATTGACGGCAAGTTTCCGGACTATAACCGGGTCATTCCCATTGGTCACCAGAACAGCTTCGAAGTTGAGCGGCAGATGTTGTTGCTTGCCATGCAGCGCGCTTCAATCTTATCCAACGAAAAGTACCGCGGCATCCGTATGGTGCTGGGAAAGGACAGCTTGCGTCTGATCAGCAGCAATAGCGAACAGGAGGAAGCGGACGAAGAACTGGAAATCAATTACAGCGGAGATCCACTGGATATAGGTTTCAACGTGACCTACATGATCGATGTGCTTAACAATGTGGATAGCGAAAATGTGATTTTTTCCTTTGCTGATGCCAGCAGCAGTTGTCTGATTACTGTTCCGAATGATGCTGATTACAAATATGTAGTCATGCCAATGCGGATCTAACAGTGGCCACCGATCAACCGAACGTTTCACGTGAAACCAAAAATGACTGATTACGACTCTTCCAGTATCAAGATACTCAAAGGCCTAGATGCAGTACGCAAGCGTCCCGGCATGTACATTGGCGACACTTCGGATGGTACAGGTCTGCACCACATGGTATTCGAGGCCGTAGATAACGCTATCGACGAGGCGCTGGCTGGCCACTGCAATGATATTAAGGTGATCATACATCCAGATAATTCCATCAGCGTTTCAGACAATGGTCGAGGAATTCCCGTAGATATCAAGCAGGACGATGAATTCAAACGATCGGCCGCAGAGATTGTCATGACCGAATTGCATGCAGGAGGAAAGTTTGACCAGAACTCCTACAAGGTTTCAGGTGGCCTGCATGGGGTTGGGGTTTCGGTCGTCAACGCCCTTTCCGACTGGCTGCGTTTGCGCATTTGTCGTAACGGCCAAATGCATCAGATGGAGTTTCATCGTGGCGTACCAGTAGCGCCCTTGGTGGTAACCGGAACCACAGAAAGACGTGGGACCGAGGTGCATTTTCTGGCTGCGGAAGAAACGTTCGGCAAAGTCGAGTTTCATTTCGAAATTTTGGCCAAGCGCCTGCGTGAACTGTCATTCCTCAACAACGGTGTCAAGATCGAGCTGATCGATCAACGCAATGGCAAGAGCGAAAATTTTGCCTATTCAGGTGGCGTCAAGGGCTTTGTGGAATATATGAGCCGCAGCAAGACCGTACTGCATCCCAAAGTGTTTTATGCGGTGGGAGAAAAAGACGGCATGACGGTTGAAGTGGCGATGCAATGGAACGATTCCTATGCCGAGACGGTTCAATGTTTCACCAACAACATTCCGCAACGCGATGGTGGTAGTCATCTGACGGGTCTGCGAACCGCCATGACACGTACGCTAAATAACTACATCGAACAAAATGATATGGCCAAGAAGGCCAAAGTGGAAACCAGCGGTGATGACATGCGAGAAGGTTTGACCTGTGTGTTATCGGTGAAGGTTCCAGAGCCAAAGTTTTCTTCCCAGACTAAGGACAAGCTGGTATCAAGCGAAGTGCAGCCGGTGGTGCAAGAAGTCGTTTCTGCCAAACTGGCGGAATTCCTGCTGGAAAACCCGATTGACGCCAAGACAATTTGTGGCAAGATCGTAGAGGCAGCCCGTGCTCGGGAAGCGGCACGCAAGGCACGAGAAATGACGCGGCGCAAGGGCGTGATGGATGGGCTTGGTTTACCGGGCAAGCTGGCAGATTGTCAGGAGCGTGATCCTGCCAAGTGCGAGATCTATCTAGTTGAGGGTGACTCCGCCGGAGGATCTGCCAAGCAAGGGCGCGACCGCAAGAATCAGGCAATTTTGCCGCTGAAGGGAAAAATTCTTAATGTGGAAAAGGCACGTTTCGACAAACTGTTGTCATCGCAGGAAATCGCCACGCTGATCACCGCATTAGGCACCAGCATAGGCAAAGATGATTTCAACGCCGAGAAACTGCGATACCACCGCATCATCATCATGACCGATGCTGACGTTGATGGCGCGCACATTCGCACTCTCTTGCTTACTTTCTTTTACCGGCAGATGACCGAGCTGGTGGAACGCGGACATATTTACATTGCCCAGCCACCGCTGTACAAGGTCAAGCAGGGTCGAGATGAGAGATACCTCAAGGACGAGAATGAGCTGAATGCCTATCTGTTGCAGTCTGCACTCAACAACGCCGAATTGACTACCCGCAAGGGTGGCAACACGATCGCGGGTGATACTCTGTCACAAATGGCCAAGGAAATGGTCACGTCGGAAGCAATCATTAAGCGTTTGGGTCCGCTGTACGACGAAGTGGTGCTGCGTTCGCTGCTGCATATTCCGGTACTCGATCTAAGTACTGATGCGTTCGCAGAAGCAGCAGCTCAGGCACTGCGTGGCATCCTGTCCGATTATGGTTGTGAAATCAATGTGGGCTTCAATCGGGAAACCGCCACATATCGCCTGGAAATCAATAAATATATGCATGGCAATCTGCAGTGCAGCATCATTGATCCGGAACTTCTGGCCAGCGGAGATTATCGTCAGATTCGCAAGACAGCGGATATGATGCATGGGCTGCTGAGTGACGGGGCCATGATCAAACGTGGTGAGAAACAGCAGCCGATCGTCGATTTCAAGCAGGCACTGGACTGGTTACTGAATGAAGCCAAGCAAGGTCTTAACATTCAGCGTTACAAAGGCTTGGGTGAGATGAATCCGGAGCAATTGTGGGAAACGACGATGGATCCCAAGGTGCGGCGTTTGCTCAAAGTGCAGATAGAAGATGCGATCGGTGCGGATGAAATTTTCACAACATTGATGGGAGACCAGGTTGAGCCGCGCCGCGCATTTATCGAAAGCAATGCGCTGAGGGTCAGTAACTTGGATGTCTGATGTTTTGTAGGTTGTAGGTTTTCAGAAAAAGTGAAAATTTTTTCAAAAGTGAAAATTAATCACACAAGTATATTATGCATCAATTAAAAAGGCCCCAAGTTATGACAAGCATACTTGGGGCCTTTTTATTAAGACCAGAAAGAAGCCATCGAGATAGCTTACCGTAACTGTCCGTTCCTCGGCCATTGCGGACCTCATGCCACCTTTTCCATTAGGTCCGCTTCCATGCGAATGGCTGACCTTGAGTGTTGAATCCGCATTCAGAGGCGGGCGCACAACTCTCTATACATTCTCTATGCTCAGGAAATACAATTCCAGTCTATGCTTCAGCGAGCTGCGCGAGGGATGAACGCTTGAAATAAAGGGGAATTTGATGGTGACCGAAGGGCCGAACGAACAAGAAGAGGCGACGGAAACTTCAGCGCCTGCAATAGAACTCAAAGTCATTGCGGATTCCACCACAGGGTACGCGGCAATTCAAAACAACATTCCGGTTGTTCGCTCCCTCATCGTCAAGAATAACTCCGAAGAGACTCATATCTCCCTTGATGTAATCGTTACTTGCACACCGGCTTTCGCGCAAGGTGCTCGGCTTCACTTCGAACAGCTTGCTCCTGGGGAAACTCGCATTATCTCCCCCATTGACCTGCAGGCGGATCACGATTATTTAATCAAGCTAGATGAAGCCGAGAAGGCGTCGATTCGCGTAAAAGCAGTAACCGCCGGCGCGACGCTGGCTGAAATTAACCATCCGATTGAGGTGCTCGCTTACGATCAGTGGGCCGGTACTAGGGGCCTGCCGGAACTACTGGCGGCCTTCAGCATGCCGAACTCTGTGGTCGTGGACCGCCTACTCGGCAAAGCTTCTGTACTGCTGCGGAAAAATGACGCAGAGCTGTCGCTCGATGGCTACCAGTCAAAAAACCGAGAGCGGGTTTGGAAACAGGTGTCGGCCATTTACAGTGCTCTTCTGGCAGAAGGGCTTCACTATTCAAACCCTCCAGCTTCCTTTGTCGCTGACGGTCAAAAGATTAGAACGCCGGAGCGTATTTTTGATGGTCGCGTGGCTACCTGCCTTGACTTGGCAATGCTCTTTGCCTCTTGCTTTGAACAAGCAGGGCTGAATCCGGTCGTTCTATTCAAGGAAGGGCACGCCTGGATTGGCGTGTGGCTGATTGAGACGAATTTCCCGACATCAGTTGTGGATGACGTGATGGCTGTGCGTAAGCGCGTGAAGTCTGGTGAGTTTTTGGTGCTGGAGACGACCGGCATTGCATCTAACAAAAAGCCTTCGCTTCGCTGGGCCTGCTCAACCGGGGATGCCTATCTCGAAGATGATGAGAAGTTTCACTACGCCGTAGATATTCGACGTGCGCGCGAACTCCAGATTCGGGCATTGCCATCCCGCTCAACCGCACAAGAACCTAATG
>MLJW01000288.1_pt1 | contig 31797 bp, 27 predicted proteins | sample 888231 | NCBI WGS metagenome assembly MLJW01 (sample SAMN05788063, study PRJNA343431) | mine drainage metagenome | isolation source: sample collected from the inflow into an acid mine drainage treatment plant... | place: Germany: Lusatia, lignite mining district
GCCGCAGCCTCCTCGAGGGGGGTGATGTCAGCCATGGTGCGGCGGGCCTCAGGCGTGCCGCGCAGACGAGCCGGGTAAACCGATCTGGCCGCGCGGCATGCCGCCGGTATTGGCCGCGATGATGTGATCCACCAATGCATCGGCCTTGGCCCAGTTGGCGGCGTACACATCGGTCTTCGCGGCAGGCTGGCGCGGCGGCTCGTCCACCACCAGCGGGCCCTTGTGATCGGTGATGTTCACCGTCACCTCGGTGGACAGCCCCACGCGCAGCGGGTACTTGGCGACCTGCGCCGCATCGAGGGCGATGCGCACCGGCACGCGCTGCACCACCTTGATCCAGTTGCCGGTCGCGTTCTGCGCCGGCAGCAGGGCGAATGCCGCGCCACTGCCGGCCGAGATGCCGACCACCTTGCCGGCATACGTCACCTTGCTACCGTAGATGTCGGCCACCACGCTGGCCGGCTGGCCGATGCGCAGTTCGCGCAGCTGGGTCTCCTTGAAGTTGGCGTCGACCCAGACATCGTTCAGCGGCACCACGCTCATCAGCGGCATGCCGGGGGCCACGCGCTGGCCGAGCTGCACCGTGCGCCGCGCCACCACCCCGGTCACGGGCGCCGGAATGGTCGTGCGCTCATAGGCCAGGTAGGCCTCGCGCACATGCGCCGCGGCCAGGCGCACACCGGGGTTGCCCGCCAGCACGATGCCCGCCGTCTGCGCTTCGTTGGCGGCCACCTCGGCTTGCGCCGCCCGCACTCCAGCTTGCGCGGTCATCAAGGCGCTCTTGGCGGCCTGGACGGCGATCTGCGCCTGGCGCAGTTCCTCAGCCCCCACGGCGCCGGTGCCGGCCAACTCCTGGCGGCGGCGCAAGGCATCCTCGGCTTTGGCCAGACTGGCCTGGGCGGTGGCCACGTCGGTGCGCCTGACTGCGACCTGCGCTTGCAGGGCCGAGGTCTGTGCATAGGTCACGCGCACGGCGCGCACGGCTTGGGCGAGCTGGGCCTCGGCCTGCTGCAGCGCCACGCGGGTGTCGGCGCCGTCGAGCTGAACCAGGGTCTGCCCGGCCTGCACCATTTGCGTGTCGTCGGCATCGATGGCGGTCACGGTACCGCCGACCTGCGGTGTGATCTGGACCAGATTGCCGCCGACATAGGCATCGTCGGAGTTCACTTCATGCAGCGACAGCCAGTAGTGGTAGCCACCGTAGGCGACGCCGGCGATGACGAACACGGTGATCGCGGTGAGCATGGCCCGGCGGCGTTTGGCGGCTTTCCCGTTGCCGTTGCCGTTGCCGGACATCGGCGTTGGATTCTGGGCTTGGTTTTGCGGATTGGCGCTCATGGATGTTCCGGAATGGTGTTGTCTTGGGTGCGATGTCAGCGCATGGATGAAGGCCGTGTCGCGCCGCCGCTCGCCGTGGCCGCCGTCGCCGCCGCGCCGTCACCCGGAAGTGCGGGAAGCTGGGGCGCCGCGTAGCCGCCGCCCAGGGCGCGGATCAGGGCCACATCGTCAAGCAGCGCCTGGGCCTTGAGGTTCACGCCGGCCTGCCTGAGTTGCAGCACGGCGTTCTCGGTGCTCAGCACGCTGAGGTAGTTGCTCAATCCTGCGCGATAGCGCTGTTGCGCCAGTGCGTAGGCGTCCTCGGCCAGGGTCAAGGCCTCGTGCTGCTGCGCCAGTTGCTTCTGCAGCGAGCGTCTGCTGCTCAGCGCGTCGGCCACTTCGCGCACCGCATTCACCAGTGTGGCGTTGTAGAGGTCGATCGCCGCGTCCGCCCCAGCCACCTGCCCACGCAGGTTGGCGCGCAGCTTGCCGCCCTCGAAAATCGGCAGGGTCAGCGCCGGCCCGACACCGTAAGCGCGGCTTCCGGCCGCCAGGAACTGGCTGAATCCGAGTGCGGTATAGCCGGCAAAGGCCGTCAGGCTGATATTGGGGTAAAACGCGGCGCGCGCCGCCTTCACGCCGGCCAGGGCCGATTGCGCCTGCCAGCGCGCGGCCACCACGTCGGCGCGGCGGCCGATGAGCGCGGCCGGAATGTCCGCGGGCAATGCGGGCATCGGTAGCGCCCGCAGGCTCGGGGACAGCGAAGCCGTCACCTGCGGCCCCTGGCCCAGCAGCGCCGCCAGCGCATGGCGAGCCTCGGCCTGGGCCTGCGCGTTCTGTTCGATCTGCAGCTGGATCTGGGGAATTTCGGCTTGGGCCTGGCGTTGCTGCAGACTGGTCTCCAGCCCGGCGCGCACGCGGTCCCTCACCAGTTGCTCGATATGCCGGCGCTGCGCCAGCGTGCGCTCCAGCACGGCGCGCTGTGCATCCAGCTTGGCGAGGCTGAAGTAGCCGCTGGCGACGTTGGCCGCGAGCAGTACCCGCGCGGCCTGGGCCTGGGCTTGCGAAGCCCGCGCCTGGCCGATGGAGGCCTGAAGCTGGGCGCGGTGAAGGCCGAAGAAATCCAGTTCGTAGCTGCCCTGCAGCAGGGCCTGGTTCTCGGTGTAGATGCCACCACCGAGCGGGGGTGGATAGATGTCGTTTTCGCTGAAGCGCTGACGCGTGGAGTTCACCGCCGCGCCCAGCTTGGGCTCGAGGCTGCTTTGCGCCACGCCCACCGCCGCCTGCGCCTGCCGCAGCCTCGCCTGGGCTTCCTGCAGCGTCGGGTTGTCCGCCAGCGCCTGGGCGACGAGACGGTTCAGTTCCGGGTCGTCGAACTGGGTCCACCAGTTGTCGCGCGGGAACTCGGCCGGCCCGCCGGACAGGCCCAGCCGAGCGGGCTGCACAGCTTGCGCCGTGGGCTGCACGGCCCCCTGGCTGGCGCACCCGGCGAGCAGCAGGCTCGCCAGCAGCATCGCGCAGCGGCACCCCTGGAGACGACGCGCGGGCCGCACGCAGGCGGCGGCAGTCAAGTTCTTGGTCAGGGTTGTGGTCATGGTGGATGGCGATGTTTCAGGACTCTGCGTCCCCGCTGGCCGGCGCGTTTGGCTCCGCGCCCGGATGCGCGCTGTTGGCCGCGGCCAATGCCTCGCCGTTGTCGGCAAAACGCTGCAGCAGGCCGAGCAGGGTGCGGAATTCCTGCGGCGTGAAGCCCTGGAGATGCTGGTTGAGAATGTCGGCCAGCACATCGGGAATCTGCTTGGCCACCTCGTGGCCCCTGGGGGTCAGCGCGAGGTTGACGACGCGGCGATCCACCGTGCTGCGTTCGCGCGCCAGGAGTCCTTTGGCTTCGAGACGGTCCAGCATGCGGGTCATGGCGCCGGCATCGGTGTGCGACTCCCGGGCGCATGCGGCCACGGTATCGCAGCCATACAGCACCTGGAGCAGCGGCTGCCACTGCATGCCCGTCAAGTCCAGCGCCTGCATGCGCGCCTCCAGATTGCGCACCAGCAGAGACAGGCAGCGCTTCATCGCGAATCCGACCGAGTTCTCCTTGCTGTAACTCGATCCGTCATAAAAGCGGGTCTGTGCCTCGGCGGCGGACGCTGGCGCCTGGGGTGATGTCGGACTGTTCATGCCGGCATCTTATTGCCTAGACAATCAATGCATAGGCACTTGGTGTATGGGCATTGTTTGCCTAGGGTATTCGAGGGGGCGACTTGACACGCATCACGCAGGCGTTGTAGCCGGCACGCAACATGTCTTTCTGGCCCCGCGCGCTCCGCTACGACCAGTCGTGCACGGAAAACAGTCTGCGGTATTCCTTGATGGCATAGCGGTCGGTCATGCCGGCAATGTAATCGGCGATGCCCCGCAGCTGTCCGCCTTGGCGGTCGCGCTGGTGGTCGGCCGGCAACAGGCGCGGCTCGTCGACATAGGCCGTGAACAGCTCGCGCAGAACCCGCGCCGCCTTGGTGGTGGAGTGCAACACCTGGGGATGGCGATAAAGCGCCTGGCGCAGGAGCTGCTGCAGACGCGTGAGTTGCTCGCGCACGGGCGCGCTGAACGCCACGAGCGGCGGGTTGGCACGCACGTCAGCCGGGCTGCGCACTTGCGCCTCGTCGATGCGCGCCTGGGTTTGCGCGATCAAATCGGCGATCAGCGTGGAAATCATGCGGCGAATGGTTTCGGACACCAGCCGCTTTTGCCCCAGCCCGGGGTAGGCCGCGCGTACGGCGTCCAAGTGGCCGCCGAAGAAGTCGATGTCTTCCAACTGTTCCAGATGGAGCAAACCCGAACGCAGGCCGTCGTCGATGTCATGGTTGTTGTAGGCGATTTCGTCGGCCAGATTCGCCACCTGCGCCTCCAGGCTGGGTTGACCGCCTTGGAGGAAGCGCGCGCCGACGTCGCCCAGGCGCTCCGCGTTGCGCCGCGAGCAGTGCTTCAGAATGCCCTCGCGGGTTTCGAAGCACAGATTGAGGCCGTCGAACGCGGCGTAGCGCTCCTCGAGCCGGTCGACCACCCGCAGCGACTGCAGGTTGTGCTCGAAGCCGCCGCCATGCGGGTCCGCGCCGCGCATGCAGGCGCCGAGCGCATCCTGTCCGGCGTGGCCGAAAGGCGTATGGCCGAGGTCATGCGCCAGGGCGATGGCCTCGGTCAGGTCCTCGTTCAGGCGCAGCGCCCTGGCGATCGACCTGGCGATTTGCGCCACCTCGAGGGTGTGGGTCAGGCGAGTGCGGAAAAGATCGCCTTCGTGGTTGAGAAAGACCTGGGTCTTGTATTCGAGGCGACGGAAGGCGCTGCAATGAATGATGCGGTCGCGATCTCGCTGGTATTCCGTGCGGTCGCGCGGCGGCGGCTCGGCCTGGCGCCGCCCGCCCGACGTGCTGGCGCTGCAGGCGTAGGGAGCCAGCCATGATTCGTGGCTGGGCGTGTCTCGCATGCTCGGCATCGGTGCGTGCAGGCCGTGCCCGAGGTGGCTCGGCTCAGGCGGCAAGGTTGCCTGCGGCCCGGCTTGCGGGCGAGCCGGGCCCGGACATGGCGGGCGACGCATCTCGAATGGCACCGTGCGCCAACAGGCTGGAAGTCACCAGGTCCTGCGGCGCCGCGCGCAGCACGGCACCGCCCAGGCCCTGCAAAAGGACGAAACGCACGTTGCCGGCATCGTTCTTCTTGTCCACCTGCATGAGATCGAGATAGCGCTGCAAGGGCAGCGCCGGCGCCTGGACCGGCAAACCCGCGCGACGCACGAGTTCCTGCAAACGCACGGCAGAAGCGCGGTCCAACAAGCCCAGGCGCTCCGAGACGTCGGCCGCGATCGCCATGCCCGCCCCCACGGCCTCGCCATGCAGCCATTGCCCATAACCCATGCCGGCCTCGATCGCATGGCCGAAGGTATGGCCGAAATTCAGAATCGCGCGCAGCCCGCTCTCGGTTTCGTCCTGCGCCACGACGGCCGCCTTGATCTCGCAGCTGCGGCGCACGGCGTGCACCACGGCATCGTGTTCCAGGGCGCGCAGGCGCTCCATATGGGTTTCGAGCCAGCCGAAGAATTCGGCATCGGCGATCGCGCCGTGCTTGATGATCTCGGCCAGCCCTGCGGACACTTCGCGCGACGGCAGGGTCCGCAGGGTCTCGACGTCGGCCACCACCAGCCGCGGCTGGTAGAAGGCGCCGATCATGTTCTTGCCGAGCGGGTGGTTGATCGCGGTCTTGCCGCCGACGGACGAATCCACCTGCGCCAGCAAGGTGGTGGGCACCTGCACGAAGGGCACGCCGCGCATGTAGCAGGCTGCCGCGAACCCCGTCATGTCACCGATCACGCCGCCGCCAAGCGCGAACAAGGTCGTCTTGCGGTCGCATTGGCGCTCGAGCAGGGCGTCGAAAATCCGATTCAGCGTCGGCCAATCCTTGTGCTGTTCGCCATCGGGCAGCACGCACTGCAGCACCTCGGCAAAATGCGGCTCCAGGGCCTGTTGCAGAGCCTGTGCATACAACGGCGCCACGGTGGTATTGGTGACGATGAGCGCACGGGCCTTGGGCTGCGCGACGTCGGCAAAGGTGTCGCGCCCCAGCAGGCCCGCGCCAATGCGAATGTCGTAGGCACGCTGGTCGAGTTCGACGCGAACGGTGGTCATGGCGGTCTGCTGCGGGCTCGTGGAGGAACCCGCCCATTGTAGAAAGAGCGCGGCAACCCCAGCTCCGGCCCGGCCAGTGGTTCAGCGTGCCCTGAGCGGCCTCAGGGCGCGTCAATCACGCCCGGGCCGCTCGCGTGAGCCGGGCTGCACCGGGGCGCGAGACGGGTCCACAACTCCGGCGAGTTCCAACTGCGTGAGAACGAGATGGGTCAGCATCGCAGCCGAGGGACGGCCGGTATCGATCGTGAAATGCGCCGTTTCCCGGTAGAGGGGATCACGCTGGCGAAACAGTTCCCGCAGCTTGGTGCGCGGGTCTGCTGTTTGCAGCAGCGGACGGCTGCGGTCATTGCGCGTGCGGTGCGCAAGCTCGTCCGGGCTCGCGCGCAGGTACACCACGACACCCCGGCTATGCAGGGCCTTCCGGTTGGACTCGCGCAACACGGCCCCGCCCCCGGTCGCCAGCACGATGCCGTCCCGCTCGGTCAGCTCCTCGATCACCCGCGCTTCGATCTCTCTGAACCCTTGCTCGCCTTCGCGCGCGAAAAGCGTCGCGATCGTGCAGCCTTCCCGCCGTTCGATTTCGTGGTCGCTGTCAAGAAACCGCAACCCCACCCTTTGCGCCAGCGCACGGCCCACCGTGGTCTTGCCGGCCCCCATGAGACCGATGAGAAAAATGCGCGTGCAACTTGTCAAAATTGGCAGCTGGCGGGTGCAGGGATGCGATGGATCAACGGCTCAAATCTGCACCGGTGACGATCTTTGGTGTGAGAAACACCATCAGTTCGTCTTTCTGAATGCTCTTGCTGTTGGTCTTGAACAGATAGCCGAGCACGGGGATATCGCCAAGCAGAGGAACCTTGTCGGTCTGGTTCTGCTCCTGCGACGAATAAATCCCGCCGAGCACCACCGTTCCACCGTTCTCAACCTGCACCTGGGTCGTCACCGTGTTGGTGTTGATCGCAGGACCCGCCGCAGTGTTCTGCCCGACGCTGTCCTTGTGGATCTCGACGTTCATGATGATGTTGCCGTCCGGCGTGATCTGCGGCGTGACATCGAGGCTGAGCACCGCTTTCTTGAAGGACACCGATGTCGCGCCGCTGGATGTCGCCTGCTGATACGGAATCTCCGTCCCCTGTTCTATGGTGGCCTTGTTCAGATCAGCCGTGATCACGCGAGGCGAAGAAATGATTTTCCCCTTGCCATCTGCTTCGAGTGCGGAAAGCTCGAGATTGATGAAACGGTTGGCCGCCGCATTGAACAAACTGATGGCAACAGACCCTGGCGAGACACCGGTCAGAATCGTATTGGCGATTGTCGTCGACGGGAGGTTCACAAACTGGGTGTCTGGAATATAGGAGCCGCCCGTGATTGCAGCTTGGCCAGTTTGCTCACCAACACCCAGGTAATTCCCAGTGACCGCGGCGCCAGGATTGTTACTCTGGCCCGGGACGGTACTTCTGTAAAAGCCCAGTTTCGCACCCAAGCTACGCCCGAACTGGTCCGTGGCCTCGACGATGCGCGCCTCGATCAAGACCTGGCGGACCGGCTTGTCGATCTTGGCGATGAGTGCGCTGATTTCCTCGAGCTTGGACGGAATATCGTTGACGAAAATCTGATTCGTGCGCGGATCGGCGATCACCGTGCCGCGCGGTGAGAGAATGCGCGAGGTGGGCGCACCGGCCGTGGGCAGGCCGGGAAGGATGGGAGTCACGCCCGCCCCGCTGCCGCCAGGCTGCGCGCCGCCCGCGGCACCGGTGAGCAGCTGCACCACCGTGGCAGCCTTCTGGTAGTTGAGTTGGAAGGTTTCGGACTTCAAGGGCTCGAGGTCCCGGATGGACTTCGAGGCTTCGAGTTCAGATTTTTCGCGGGCAAGAATTTCATCGCGCGGCGCGATCCACAGCACATTGCCCTCCTTGCGCTCACCCAGCCCCTTGGCCTGGAGGATGATGTGCAGGGCCTGGTCCCAGGGCACGTCCTTCAGGCGCAGGGTGAGGTTTCCGGTCACCGAATCGCTCACCACGACGTTGAGGCCCGTGAAATCGGCGAACACCTGCAGCAGCGAACGGACGTCGATGTTCTGGAAGTTGAGCGACAACTTCTGGCCGTGATAGCCAGGGCCGTTCCCCGGCACCAGCTGATTGGGATTGGGCACCTCGGGACGCACTTCCAGCACGAATTTATTGTCGGCCTGGTAGGCGCTTTGCTGGTAGTTGCCCGAGGGCTGGACCACCATGCGCACGTTGTTGCCCATCTGGAAGGTTGTGATGGTCTTCACCGGCGTGGCGAAATCGGCCACGTCCAGACGGCGGCGCAGGTCGGCGGGCAGCGTGGCCTTGAGGAAATCGACCACGATGTTCTGACCCTGCTGGTGGATGTCGACGCCGACCTGGTTGTTGGGCAGGTTGACGACGACTTGGCCCGCGCCACCCGCGCCGCGGTGAAAATCGATACTCTGCAGCGGCAGCTGCTGGGTATTGAGGCTGTCGGCGAAGTGCACCGGTTGCGACAGCGCAGAACCCGCCGTGGTCGACGCATTCAGCGGCGCCGAGGCCGTGGGGTTGATGAGCACGAGCAGTCGTTTGCCCTGGATTTCGGTCTTGTAGGTGGTCGAACTGCGGAGATTGAGGACCACGCGCGAACGGCCCTGGGCCTGCACCACATTGGCCGAGCGCAGATTGCCCTGATCGAAATTCACCGCACCGCGGCTCAGGCCGGACGTCACCCCCGGGAAATCGAGCACGATGCGGGCAGGCTGATCTATGGTGAAGCCCGCTGGCGGAGCAGCCAGAGGTTGGGCGAAATCAAGCTGGACGACGATTTCGCCGCCCTGGCTGCTGGCCCCCACGCTTTGCAGCACATTGGAACCCTGCGCCGCAGCCACGACCGTCAGGCCCAGCATCAGCGCCAGACCTGCCGCGGCGCGCGCCAGCCACGTCGTTGCACGGGTAAGCGATAGGGACATCATTTGCTGCTCTCCTGCAATTGAAGGGTTGCGGTGCGTTCCACCCAGTCGCCAACGGCATCCTGCACCAGCTCCCGCAAAACAACCTGGCTTTCATCGATTTGTGTAATGCGCCCGTAATGCTGCCCCGCGTACTCGCCGACATGTGCGCGGTACAGCAGATTGCCAGCCTTGAGCAAGGCGTACTCCTGGCCTTTGATCTTGTAGCTGCCCACCATCTGGATCTGGTCCAGTGAATACTGCTCCAAGGGCTGCTTGGGCCGATTCATCTGCGCCAGGACCTCGGGGCTCAGCTTGTTCATTTCCTGCCGAACGCCCGTTTCAAGCTTGGCCGGGGAGAAGGGGTCGGTCCGATCGGACAGGTCGTAGGTCGCCGGCAAGAAGGGCTTCGGCGCCTCGATGGGCTGCACATGCGGATGCAGCTTGGCGCGTTCCTGTGCCATCCACGCGCGCAGATCTTCGTGCGGCTGCCCTCCGCAACCCGCCAAGACAAGCACGATCGGCAACAGCGGCAGGAAAGCCGGGATGCGGCGGATCATTTCTTACCTCCCGGTCGTTTGGCTTTTTGCTGTGCGGCGACCTCGTCGGCATCGAGATAGCGGAAGGTCTTGGCCGTGGCGTCCATGGTCAGCTTGCCCGAAGGGTTGCCGGCCGGCGCGCTGGAGATGGCAATGTTGTTGATCGTGACGATGCGCGAAAGCTTGGCAACGTCGGCCGTAAACGCGGCGAGGTCGTTGTAGCTGCCCTTCACCTTGATGGTGATGGGGAGTTCGGCGTAATAGCTCTTCACCTCGACCTGGCCCGGACGGAAGAGTTCGAACTGCAAGCCGCGGCCAATGCCCGCCTGGTTGATGTCGGACAGCAGCGCATCCATCTCGGCCTTACTCGGAAGTTGCTTTTCCAGCAACAGCACGTATTGCTGCACCTGGGCCTTTTGCGCCTTGAGCAGATCCAGGCTCACGGCCTGGGCCAGTTTGCTCTTGTACTCGTCGCGCAACTGCACTTCCTGCTGCTGCGCCTGATTGAGCTGATCCTTCACACCGGACAGCCAGGCATACCAACCCACGGCCAGCGCCACGATGAGCGTCACGGCGTACGCCGTGGCGCGCGGCAACGGCGGCCACGTGCCTGGATCGTTCTGGTTGAGCCCGCGGAACTGACTGCCGACGCGCTCTTTCAGGGACGCGAAATCAATCTGCATATTGAGGGATTTGGCCATGCTGTCCTCAGCCCGCAACGTTGGTCTTGCCTGCTGGGGCCGCGCCGGAGGCGGCTTGCGCAGGGGTGGCGCGCTTGAGCGTGGCGCGCAGCTGGAAGGCCGACACCGTCTGCGTGTTGCCCTTGGAGATCTGGGTCGTGACGGAACGGATTTCGATGAGTTCCGGCTTCTCGAGCCAGCCCTTGCCATCAGCCAGATTGCGCAACAGATCGGCGACCCGCTCCTGACTCAGGGCCGTACCCTGCAGCAGCACCGACTGGCCTTCCTGCTTGATCGAGGTGATTTGCACGCCCGTGGGGGTGTCTTGCGTGAGATCGTCGAACAGGTAGACCGGCAGATTTCGGTCGGACTGCAGGTTTTCGACCGCCTGCTGCCGCGCGCGCAGGCTTTCAATCTCCTGGCGCAGTGTGGCGATGTCCTTGATCTGCACGTCGAGCTGGGCGATTTGCGCATGGAGAAAATCGTTGCGCGACTGTTGACGGTCGATCATCGCGCTCAACACGGTAAAGCCGAGGCCGAGCAGCAGCAGGCCCACCAGCATGGACATGACGATGCCGACATAAAACGCCTCGCGGCGCTTCTTGCGCTTGGCCTCGCGGTGAGGTAACAGGTTGATGAGGACGATGTTCATTGCAAAAACCTGCGCATGGCCAGACCGCAACTGGTGAGATAGCTCGGCGCCTGCAGGCGCAACTTCTTCTCGCGGACCTGATCGCCGATGGCCATCCCCTCGAAGGGGTTGAGCACCACGCAGGCCGTGGACGTGAGCTGTGTGATTTTTTCCACCAGGCCGGGCAATGCCGCCGTGCCGCCCGCCAGCAGGATGTAGTCGACCTTGCTATTCGGCGTGGCCCGAAAAAAGAACTGCAGCGCACGCGCCAGTTCCTGCGCCATGCCCTCGATGAAAGGCTCCAAGACCTGGGCGGTATAGTCGTCAGGCAGGTCGGCATTGCGCTTCTTGGCCTCGGCCTCTTCTTGCGAGAAGCCGTAATGCCGCGCAATGGCCTGGGTCAGCTGCTGGCCGCCGAAGGTCTGGTCGCGGTCGTACAGGGTTTCACCGTTACGCAGCACCTGCATCGACGTACTGGATGCACCGATCTCGAACAAGGCCACCAGCAGATCATGCCCGCCGCGCGGCAGGCGCTCGATCAACCTTCCAGCGGCCAAGCGCGATGCAAAAGCGTCGATGTCGATGATCTGGGGCTTGAGCCCGGCCGCCTCGGCGATGGTCTGACGATCCAGCACCTTGTCGCGGCGCGAGGCGGCGATGAGAACCTCTTGGTCGCCCGGGGAGTTGAGGCTGGGGCCCAGCACGCTGAAATCCAGGGCCACGTCCTCGATGGCGAACGGGATATATTGATTCGCTTCCGTCTCGACCTGGACTTCGATCTCCTCTTCGCGCAAATCGCCGGGCAGCACGATCTTCTTGCTGATGACGGCCGAAGAAGGCAGGGCGAGAGCGACGTGCTTGGTCTTGGTCCCGCTTTTTTTGATCAGCCTGCGCACGGCCTCGACCACGTCATCGTGCTTCTCGATGTTGCCGTCGGTGATGGCGCCTTTTTCCAGGGGCTCGATGGCTGCGCGCACCAAGGTATAGCGGTTTTGATCGTCAAGCGCCAGTTCGACCAATTTGACGCTGGAACTGCTAATGTCCAGGCCGATCAGCGGCGCATAGCGCTTGCGAAACATGCTGCTGAATATGGACAACGCAACCCCCTGAATGAGTGGGAACTTGAAAAAGCCCGTTGAGAACCGCCTGCCGCAACACGAATGACGGCAGAAGTTCAATATTTTTTTCAATCCTAACAACAAGTCTTTGATTGCCTGTCAGGTTTTCCCGAAGCAATGGCCGATTCGTTGCAAAACACCCACGTGTGCTCAAAGCAATACGGCACCATCCCATGAAAATTCAGCCCTCTCAAACAGTATTTTTACAATTGGGCACTGTCGAGGCTCGACCCATGTCCGGAGCTCGGCGCATGTCCGAATAAGCGTCGTCGCGACGCCTCAACCATGCCGATGGGCGGCCGAAGGGTTACCCTCTTCGCCACGGCCTTGCATCCCTCTTTCACGGTTTTCCCGACACCCCGCCCCATGGCGACTTCACCGCCCCCTCCTTCTCCGTCCGGCCCGCCGGGCGCCAATGCCCGCAAGAAAAAAGCGGGCGGACAAAATCGTTCCTGGGGTCAGCGGCTGATGATCAGCCTGATCTCACTCGCAGTAGGTCTGCCGCTTGCCGCGGCGCTGCTCGTCGGCGTGGTGCTGGCTTTCGCCTGGCCTCGCCTGCCGGACGTCCACCAACTTCTGGATTACCACCCCAAGCTTCCGTTGCGGGTGTATTCGGCCGATCATGTCCTGCTCGGCGAATTCGGCGAGGAGCGGCGCAACTTCATGCCCATCGGGAGCATCCCGAAGTCCATGAAACTGGCTGTGCTGGCGACGGAGGACGATCGCTTCTATCAGCACGGCGGCATCGACTGGACGGGCATTGCCCGCGCGGCCCTGGCCAATATCCACAAGGCGAAAAGCCAGGGCGCCTCGACCATCACCATGCAGGTTGCGCGCAATTTTTATCTCAGCAGCGAAAAGACCTTCACGCGCAAGCTCTTCGAGGTTCTCCTGGCATTGAAAATCGAGCGCGAACTCACCAAGGACCAGATCCTGGAGCTTTACATGAACCAGATCTATCTTGGCCAGCATGCCTACGGTTTTTCGGCTGCGGCGCAGATCTATTTCGGCAAACCGCTTGCGCAAATCAGTCTTGCCCAGGCGGCCATGCTGGCCGGCTTGCCCAAAGCGCCTTCGGTCTACAACCCCTTTGTCAACCTGGCCCGCGCCAAATCCAGGCAGCAATACGTCCTCGCCCGCATGCGCGCCTTGGGCTGGATCAGCACGGACGACTACGCACAGGCCAAGAACGCGCCACTCGGCCTGCGCGCAGCGCGAGCCGAGGCGCCCGCGCATGCCGGCTACGTCGCCGAGATGGCTCGACAGGCCATGTTTGCGCGCTATGGCGAACAGGCTTATACGCGCGGATTCAACGTCGTCACGACCATCATCAGTCGCGATCAGAATGCGGCGTGGAGCGCCCTGCACGCCGGGGTCATGCGTTATGAACTGAGACAACCGTGGCGCGGTCCGGAGGCCTATATCAACCCGCCCGACAGCTCCGAGCCATGGCTACAGGCGGTCGACGACGCCTGCAGCGACCGTCCGGAGACCGAAGGGCTGTTTTGTGCCGTGGTCACGGCGGCCACGACCAAGTTGGTGCAGGTCATGCTTCCCGGCGGCCAACGACTGGATGTTTCGGGCGACGGCCTGCAGCAGGTCGCAGCGCTGGGGCTCGGTCCCAAGGCGCAACCCAATGTGGCCCTGCGCGCCGGCGCGGTGGTGCGCATCTGGAAACAGCCGCATGGCCGCTGGGTCATCACGCAGATGCCGCGCGTGCAAGCCTCCTTCGTGGCGATGGACCCCAGCGATGGCGCCATCCAGGCCCTGGTCGGTGGCTTCGATTTCGAGCAAAACAAGTTCAATCATGTCACGCAAGCCCAGCGTCAACCGGGATCGAGTTTCAAGCCGTTCATTTACTCGGCGGCCCTGCACAAGGGGTTCATGCCGCCGACCATGGTCAACGACGCGCCGCTCTTTTTCGATGCGGCAACCACCGGCGGGCAGGCATGGGAACCCAAGAATTACGACGGCATCTATGAAGGCCCCATCACCCTCAAACGCGGCATGGCCCAGTCGAAGAACATGGTGGCCATCCGCGTGCTGAATGCCATCGGCACGAAGTATGCGCAGCAATGGAGCGGTCGATTCGGCTTTGACACGTCCAAGCAACCGCCCTATCTCACCCTCGCGCTCGGCGCTGGTTCGGCCACGCCGCTGGAGATGGTGCGCGCCTACTCTGTTTTCGCCAACGGCGGCTACCTTGTGCAACCTTACTTCATCACCTCCATCACCGATGCTTCCGGCAAGACGTTGTACACCCCGGCACCGCAGCATGCGGGCGATGAACGCCTACGCGTGATCTCTCCGCGCAACGCTTTCGTGATGGACACGCTGCTGCAGGAAGTCACGAAAACCGGGACCGCCGCACGCGCGCAGGCCGAGCTCAAGAGACCCGACCTGTATGGCAAGACCGGCACGACGAACGATTCGGTGGACGCATGGTTCTGCGGCTTCAACCCGAAACTCGCGGCCGTGGCATGGGTGGGATACGACACCCCGCTCAAGCTCGGCCCGAAAGAAACCGGGGGCCGCGTCGCGCTGCCGATCTGGATCGATTTCATGCGCACGGCGTTGCAGGGCGTGCCCGTCACGCATGACGTCGCGCCGCCCGGCGTCGTGCCCATGGGCGACGACTTCGTGTATGAAGATTTCGCCGCCGGCGGCGGGGTGCATGCCCTCGACGTTTCGGCCCCGCCCCCGGCCGCTGCGGACCCCTTGTCGAAGCTGTTCCCGACGCTGAACTGAGGCCCCTGACCTGGAGCCCCGGGGGCCTCAGTCCAGTTGAAGCGTAGGCCCCCCCAGCTCGGCGAGGGCTTGCCGCAAGAGTGCTTGGAAACTGCGGCTGCCGCGCGTGTCCAGCCATGCCCCGCCTGCATAACGAAAATGGTAGGCCCCCGACTTGCTTGCCAACCACAGCTCCTGCAGGGGAGGCTGTAGATTGGCGATGATCTTCTCGCCGTTATCGAGTTCGAGGGTCAGAACACCCCCCTCGCGCTTGGAATCGAGGTCGGCGGCGTCCGCCGCCGCTTCCACCGAGCGCAGCGTGGCCTCTGCAAGGCGTAAATAGTCTGATTGCGGCAAGTCGTTCATAGGGCGGCTGATAAACTTGAATGATGCGGATTCGCCCGATTCTAGGAACAAGCATGAACTGCGCGTGGCGTGGCGTCTTGCTGGCCGTGCTGCTGGGCGCCTGCGCTTTGCTGGCGGGATGCGGCCAGAAAGGGCCGCTTTATCTGCCGCAGCCGCCCCAGGCCGCGCCGAGCCGAGGCTGACCCGGCACGCTCGCCTGCAGCCATCCTGGGCCTGGGCCCAGTCTATTCAAGCACCCTCTCTTTTCGCCCGACCACAGCCATGTCGAAGTCTCCTGCTGCGCCCCCGGAACTACCCGGCCACCCGCATATCGCCTATCGCGCTGGCGACTTGATGGTCGAAGCCGTTCCGGTTTCCCATCTCGCGCGGCAATTCGGTACCCCGCTCTATGTGTACTCGCGCGCGGCCATCGAACAGGCGGCGCAGGATTACCTGGCTGCGGCACAGGGCAAACCGGTTTCGCTGCGCTACGCGGTCAAGGCGAATTCCAGCCTGGCCATCCTGCAACTCCTGGCGCGGCTGGGCTGGGGCTTCGACATCGTCTCGGGCGGCGAACTGGCACGGGTGCTCGCGGCCGGCGGCGATGCCGGCAAGGTCGTGTTCTCGGGAGTCGGCAAACTGGAGTCGGAAATGCGCGCGGCCTTGCGGGCTGGCGTGCAGTGCTTCAACGTGGAGTCCGAAAGCGAGTTGCACCGGCTGAACCGCGTGGCCGGCGAACTCGGTATGTCGGCCCCGGTCAGCCTGCGCATCAATCCGGAAGTCGATGCGAGGACGCATCCCTATATTTCGACGGGCCTCAAGAGCAGCAAGTTTGGCATCCCTCAGGGCCTGGCGCGCAAGGCTTATACCGATGCGGCGCTGCTGCCGCACCTGCGCATCGTCGGCATCGACTGTCATATCGGCTCGCAGATCACCCGCCTCGAACCCTACCTCGACGCACTCGATCGCATGCTCGACCTGATCCGCGACATCGAGCACCACGGCATCAAGCTCGAGCACATCGACCTGGGCGGTGGCGTGGGCATACGCTATGCGGATGAGGCGCCGCCCACGCCCGCAGCTTGGATGGGCGCCCTGCTCCAGCGCCTGGAAAATGCCGGGTACGGCCACCGGCAAGTGATGTTCGAACCCGGCCGCTCGGTCGTGGGGAATGCGGGACTTCTGCTCACGGAGGTGCTGACCCTCAAGTCCAGCCTGGAACGGCACTTCGCGGTGACGGACGCGGCGATGAACGATCTCATGCGCCCGGCGCTGTACCAGGCGTGGCAGGCCATCGTCCCCGCGGCACCGCGCGACGGGCGGCATGCGCGGCGCTACGACGTGGTCGGCCCGGTCTGCGAGTCGGGCGACTGGCTGGGGCGCGAGCGCGATCTTGACTTGTGTGAAGGCGATCTCCTCGCCGTACTCTCCGCCGGCGCCTATGGCATGGCCATGGCGTCCAACTACAACACCCGGCCGCGCGCGGCCGAGGTCTTGGTGGACGGAGAACAGGCGCATCTCATTCGCGAGCGCGAAACGGTGGAGCAACTCCTCGGCAACGAGCACCGCCTGGTGTTTTGATCGAGCACGGCCCGCGTCAGATGCGCGCGGCCGCGCGCCGCGGCCCGACATTGCGCCGCCTCGCCTGCCAGGCCTTCGCCACGCGATAGGCCAGCAGAACGCCCAGCATGGCCGCGTAGATCTTCGGATCGACCGTGTTGTTCTTGGCCAGCTTGCCCCACCAATAGTGAAACACGGCGATGATGGCCACCGCGTAGACCAGGCGGTGCAAGGCCTGCCAGCGCGCAGCCCCCAGGCGCTTGATCATCCCGTTCGTCGATGTTGCAGCCAGCGGCAGCATGAGCACCAGCGCGGTCATGCCGGCCAGCACGAAGGGATGCTTGACCACATCCTTCAACACCGCCTCCACGCTGAAGCCGTTCACCAGCCAGAGGTAGCAGGTGAAGTGCAGTAAGGCGTAAGTGAACGCGAAAAGTCCCAGCATGCGCCGCAGCCTTGCCAGTTCGGCCCAGCCCGTGAGCTTGCGCAAGGGCGTGATGGCCAGAGTCAGCAGCAAAAAGCGCAACGCCCACAGTCCCGTGGTCCAAATCAGCGTCTGCTCCGGATTGGCACCCAACTGCACCGTCAACGCCCGCCACACCAGCGACACCAGCGGAAGCAGGCCGAGCATGAACAGCAGGGGCTTGAACCATCGAGCCTGCAGGGTGGCGCGGCGCAACCGAAGCCCCGGCCCTGCTGTCGGCCCAGTAGGCGTGTCGAGACGATTCATGCGTGCGTTGGAGCCGTGGATGATGTGGAGCGCAGCGGGCGCGAGACGGGTTCAGAAATTCTTGGTTAGATCCATGCCCTTGTAGAGGCTTGCAACCTGTGCGCCGTAGCCATTGAACATCTGCGTTGGCACGCGCGGCGAGAACAGGCCGCCGAATCCGCCCTGGCCGATACGTCTCTCGTTCTCCTGGCTCCAGTTCTGCGGGCTGACCTTGGGATTGACGTTCGAATAAAAGCCGTACCACTGCGGCACCGCCTTCATCCACGAGGTCACAGGCTGTTGTTCCACGAGACGGATGCGGACGATGGACTTGCCCCCCTTGAAGCCGTATTTCCAGGGAATGACCATGCGTATCGGCGCGCCGTCCTGGTTGGGCAGAACCTCGCCGTACAGACCGAAGGTCAGCAGCGTGAGGGGGTGCATGGCCTCGTCCATGCGCAGCCCCTCGAGATACGGCCATTGCAGGATGGGATCGTTCTGGCCCGGCATTTGCGCCGGATTCAGCAGGGTGATGTACTCGACATATTTGGCATTCCCGGTGGGCTCCACGGCCTTGAGCAGGTTTGAGAGCGAGTATCCCAGCCAGGGAATGACCATCGACCAGCCTTCCACGCAACGGTGTCGATAAATGCGCTCCTGCATCGGCGCCAGCTTGAGCAGATCCTCGATGCCAAAGGTACGCGGCTTGTGCACCTCGCCTTCGACCACCACGGTCCATGGCCGGGTCTGCAGGCTTCCGGCATATTTGGCGGGATCGCTCTTGCTGGTGCCGAATTCGTAGAAGTTGTTATAGGTCGTCACCTCTTTGTAAGGCGTGAGGGCCTCGCGGGTCGACAGGGCCGCATCCTTGGTTGCCGGCAGTTGCGGCAGCTTTCCTGGATGCGCGGAATCGGCCGGAACGGCGTTGGCCCGCTGCGCCACGACGGCCGCCACGGCTGCGGCGGCGCCCACGCCTGCCGCGGCAAGAAAGCCGCGGCGACCGCGGTAGGCTTGTTCCGGCGTGATCTCCGATGGAGCCGGCTGCTCGAAACCCTGCTCTTGGCGTTTGCTCATGATGCCCTCGTGGACGTGTGGCGGATGCGATGGATGCGGATTCGGACTCGTTCCAGAAACCCCATCACCCGTTGTGCTGCGGACGCGTGCTTCCAGCCGGAATAGACGGCGAAAGCGCCATGTTTATTCCCCCTGGAGCTTGGTCGACCTACCCGCCAAAACCTTACACGACAGCCCCCGACCCTGGCCGCCTGGCGGCTATTGGCTGTCGATCCGAGTCGAAAACCCACCGGCCATACGCGACAAAAGGCCCCGAAGGGCCTTTTGTCTTTCCAAGCAAAACCGTGTTTACAGCTTGCCGTATGAATGCAGACCGGACAGGAACATGTTGACCCCGAGGAAGGCAAAGGTCGTGACCAGCAGGCCCGTCAGCGCCCACCAGGCGGCGACCTGTCCACGCAGGCCCTTCATCAGACGCATGTGCAACCAAGCCGCATAGTTCAGCCAGACGATCAGGGCCCAGGTTTCCTTCGGGTCCCAGCTCCAGTAGCCGCCCCAGGCTTCGGCTGCCCACATGGCGCCAAGAATGGTGGCGATGGTGAAGAAGGTGAAGCCGATCGCAATGGACTTGTACATCACATCATCCATCACCTCCAAGGAAGGCAGGTGGGAGGCAATGCGCTGGCGGCTGTACAAAATACCGCCCACGGCGAGCGCCGAGATTCCAGCGAACACGCCCCAGTATTCCGAGATTCCACCCTGGCGGAAGATCAGCGGCTCAAAGAACATCACGAAACCGATCACCCACAAGGGGCCGAGCTTCCAGAGGGAGGTTTCCTGCGCGTGCGACTTGACCAGGTAGGCGAAACCCACCATCGCCGCAATCGCGAACGTGCCGTAGCCGATGAAGTTCGCGGGCACGTGGATCTTCATCCACCAGCTTTGCAGCGCGGGGATCAGAGGCTGAATCTCGAACGCGTTCTGCACCATGCTGAACCACAGCAGAAAGCCCACTGCGGCGCTGACCACCAGCATGGCGAAGGCGCCCATGCTGCGCGTCTTGTACTTGTGTTCGAAGTACAGGTACAGCGCGGTGGTCAGCCAGGAGAACAGCACGAAAACTTCGTACAGATTCGACAGCGGAATATGGCCGACGTCCGGGCCGATGAGATAGCCCTCGTACCAGCGCATCATGGTTCCAACCAGCGCCATCGTCACGCCGACCCACGCCAGGCGGGATGCGAAATACTGCGCGAAATTGGACTGCCAGCCGCGCGCGTCGCGAATCATCTCGCCACCACCGGACATGCCCATCGTTCCGCCGCCGGCCAAAGCGCCGCCCGCGGTCACCTGGGCCGGGCCGGTGAACATGCCCACCCAGTAGGTGGCCGTGCTCAGGAAAAACAGAACCGCCATCCACATGATGGCCGTCTGGCTGGAGAGGAAGTATTTGAGGAAGAAATTCTGCTCGCCACGCGCCAGCACCGGCGTGCCGGCTGGGCCGTTGTACAGCCAGATTCCGAGCAGCGAGAGCGCGGCCACGGTGATGGCCAGGTTCTTGATCGCCGTCCAGCCCCAGCCCAGGAACATCAGCGAAGTCGTCGCCCCCAGGAAAATGAGTTGGACGTAGTAGTTCATGTTCTGGCCATAGTGGCTCAGCACATAGGCGTCGCCGCCAAGAATCAGTGCGGCGAAGATCCAGTCGTACGCCGTGCGGCGGCGCAAGTAGGCCACCGGGCCGGTGTGCTTCACATCGTGCGGGCCTGCATCGATGCCCAATGCGTGGGATTTGCTCGTGAGTTCCATGGCGAAAGTCCCTTCAGGGGTGGTCCGAACCCGGCGTTGCTGCCGCCGGAGCCTGTGATGCTACGCCCAGGGTGGCGGTGCGTAGGGTTTCAAAATCTTTCTGAAATTCCAGCGTGCGGCGGTTGGTACTCATCGCCATCAGGGTCTTGCTGCCCGACGGGCCGCTGTCGCGCACGAGGAACCACACGCGACGCTCGCGGATATACAGCATGGCGAACACGCCGAGGATGAGCAGGATGGCGCCGAAATACACGATGACCTTGCCGGGCGCACGCGCGACCTGGAAGATGCTGGCTTCGACCTGCTTGAAATCGGTCAATTGCAAATACAGGGGTGCCGGATAGAACGTCGAATCCGACAGGGCCAGGACGGCGGCGTTGAAAAACCGGTTGTTGGCCGCGTTATCCACGGCTGGCGCCTGGCCGGCCTGGGCGCGCGAAGCCTGCCACAACTGCCACAGTGTGCCGTTGAGGACGCGGATGAACACATCGGAGGCCTTGGCAAGTTGATCCTTCGGGACGCTCTTCTCGAGGAATTCGGCTAGCGCAGGAAGGCCGCCAGGCGCCTTCACGACTGGCAAGCCCGTCTTGGGATCGTCCGGAACCTCGCCGGCGAAGATGTCCAGCGTACGACCGGCCGTGGCCTGCAGTTGCTGGACGAGCGTCGCGGGCGAACCCGGGGGCAGCGATTCCTTGACGTACGCATCCACGGCCCGGGTACGCAGGGCGGGATCATCCAGCGCTGCGCGAAAACGCATCCAGCCGTCGATCGAGTCCTTCGAGTCCGCCGGGATGCGCAGGTAATGGTAGGCGCCGCCAAGCTCGCTGCGCTCGCCGGCGAGGAACACCTTGGTGCCGCCAAGCTCGACGGGAAGCATGTAGTTGAAGAATTCGTGTGCCTGGCCCGCCGCATCCCGAAGTTTGTAGATAACGGCCGGGCCGACATTGGTGAGCTTGCTCGTATCGTTGCGCTTGACGGCGGCGCCGAGGTGCTCATCGAACCGATGCATGAAGCTGCTGCTCGGCGGCGCCTTGCCGTCCTGCTCGGCGCGGTTCAGATCCTCCACGTTCATCATGCGGAAGCCGGTGAGCTCCAGGCGCAGCGCCTGCTTGCCGTTGGTGAGCTGGCGCGAGCTGCCGACATCGCCCGTGAGATCGAACGTGTTCTCGACCGGCCCCTGCATCGGCCAGGCCTTGAGCATGAGATGCGAACCGCCGTCGTCGAAACCCGACTGGAAAATCGTGACGCCGTCGTAGGTGAGCGGATGGTTGACCCGAATCGTGGCGGGGAAGGACTTGCCCGTCTTCCTGTCCGTGATCACCACGTCGCTGGCGAACAGCCGCGGCATGCCGGTGGAGTAGTAGTCCACGACGAATTTCTTGAGCGTGATGATGAAAGGCAAAGGCTGCAGGATCGAGCCGTCACCGATCGTCAGAATCGCCATGTTCGAACTGCTGCCCTCGGGAATCGACAGATTGCCGCGATAGGTGGGGTTGTTGACCGACAGGATGTTGCGCTGAGGAACCTGTGAGATCTCCATATTGCTCTTCAGGGTCTGCTTCCCGGACAGCAGCATCTGGAGCCGGATCATCATGTCGCCGTCGAGCAGGCCGCCGAGGCAGATCAGCACGAAGGCGCTGTGCGCCAGGATGTAGCCGAGACGGTTGATGCCGCCCGTCTTGGCCGCCACCATGGTGCCGCCTTGCGCGTCGCCCTCGGCGGGCTGCACCTTCACCGCATAGCCGCGCCCCTTGAGCTGCGCGACGATGCGCGCCACCGTGGTCTCGCGCGGCGTGACCTGCTCGGCTTCGAACTTGTCGTGAAAGGAGCGCAACCCCTGCTCGCGAATACCGGCCTTGAAGTTCCTCAGATCGGCAAGGATCTTCGGCGTGTTCCGGATCAGGCACAGCGAGGTGGACACGACGAGGAAGCCCATGATCATCACGAACCACCAGGAACTGTACACATTGAACAGGTCGATGCGATGAAACACCGCCGCCCAGAATGGGCCGAACTGGTCGATGTAGTTGTTCAGCGGCTCGCCCTGCTGCAAGACCGTGCCGATGATGCTGGCGATGGCCACGACCACGAGCAGCGAAATCGCGAAGCGCATCGACGAAAGCAACTCGACGAAGGACCGCCAGGAGCGGGATCCGCTACGCAGGCGCAGGCCGGAGGTGCTGACGTTCGAGATGGATGACATGAGTAGTTTGATCCGGTGCCGGCAAAGGGCAGGTCAGAGCCTGCCGTGCCGTTGGCCATCGCGCTGGCGGGCGTATGGGGCTTGGGGCAGCCCGACCTGGTGCTGCTTGACACCGCATGCCTTCACGCCGCACACCCTCGCTGCATACTGCTTCCGTGCGCCGCATCGTTCCGCTTCGCATACGGGCCATAGTATCGCCAAGTGCTCGGCGCCTGGTCCGGGCGCATCAGACTCCGCACTATAGCAAAGGCTGCCCGGTCGGGCCTTACCGTACCCGCATGTGATGGATGGAATTGCATCTTCGCATAGAGACGAGGCCCGTCGAATCGTTCAACGCAAACCTGCAACAAAATCCGACACATCGCGCATCTGGCGGTCGCTCATGCGCGAGGCGATATCGTGCATCGGCGTGCCGTCGCCGCGCGTGCCGTTGCGGAAAGCATGGAGTTGGGCCTCGATATACCCCGCCCATTGTCCGGCAAGCCGCGGATACTGCGAAGGCATGCCCAATCCGCCCGGCCCGTGACAGGCCGCGCACGCTGCCACCCTGCGGTCGGCGATACCGCCGCGCCAGATCGCCTCGCCGATTTTGGCCTGCTTGGCATTGGTGGCGATTGCGGGCTTGATTGCCTGGCGGCTGTAATAGTCGGCCAGATCATGCATGTCCTGCTGGGACAATGCAGAGGCGACGCCATTCATGATGGGATTGACGCGCTCGGGTTTCTTGGACGGACCCTGCGGCTTGAAGCGCATGAGTTCCCGATACAGATAGTCCGAACGTTGGGCCGCCAGCTTGGGAAACTGGGTGCTCGTGGCATTGCCGTCCAGTCCATGGCATGCCGCGCAGCTTTGGGCCAGCCGCTTGCCTTGCGCAATCTGGGCGTCGGAGGGCGCCTTGGCCGACACGACCACCGTCGCGGGGGGCTGCACCGTGTCCTCGCCAGCCAGCGCCGCGCCGGCCAGCCCGACGCACAGCAGGGTGGCGAATCCGGCAAGAACGCGCCCCTGTGGGCGACGCTGTTTGGCGATGAATGGGCGCATACCTTCCTCGTCTGGCGGCGTTGAGAGTGACTGGGGAATAAGATGCCGCATGCTAACGATGTATAAGTCATGACGAATATAGGGAATTCCAGCACACCAGGCGCCAAGGGGCGTGCTGATACCAGCCCACTGCTGCAATCCGCCCGCTTTTTCACCACCGCTGCCCAGTTCGACCAACTTCCGGCCAGCTCCTGGCCGGAAGTTGCGTTCGTCGGACGGTCCAACGCCGGCAAATCGACGGCCATCAACGTCCTGTGCGGCCAGCGCCGCCTGGCCTTTTCGTCCAAGACTCCGGGGCGCACCCAGCACATCAACCTTTTCACCGTCGGGCTTGGCGGCGTCACCGCCGGGCTCCTGGCCGACCTGCCGGGCTACGGCTACGCCTCGGTGCCGCTGGCCACCAAGCAGCGCTGGGAGCGGTTCATCGCCCAGTACCTGGCACAACGCCAGCAGCTCGTCGGGCTGGTGTTGATCGCCGACAGCCGTCATGGCCTGACCCCGCTGGACTGGACGCTGCTGAGCTACGCCGCGCCCGCGGCGCTGCCCGTGCATGTGCTGCTGACCAAGGCCGACAAGCTCACGCGCAGCCAACAGCATTTGCAGGCCCAGGCCGTGCGCGACGACTTGCAACGCAATGCCGCGCGTGCCGGCCTGATGGCGCCGATCTCGGTGCAGCTGTTCTCGGCCACCAAGCGCCAGGGCTTGCTGGAAGCCAGTCAGCTGCTCGAAGCGTGGCTGCAGCCAGTTTCCGAGGCCGAACCTGCGTCGCCCCTCTCCACCGCACCACCGCAGTCCCCCGGTCCGCCATGAATGGCGAGGGCGCCGCATTGCACGGCCGGGTGCTCAGGGCCGCCCGAGCATGAGATAGAAGTTCACGGTCTGCCCAGGCGCCTTGCCCAGGCCGAAGTACACCGGCCCGAGCGGCGTGTCGGCACCGAGATAGAGGGCCAGACTCGATTGGAGATCCCTCAGGCTGGCCTGGTCGCGCTGCGCCCAGGCGTTGCCGCGCTCCAGACTGATGCCGGCGTAGGTGGCACCGCCGAACAGGCCGGCGGTGGTGAGTTCGGTCCGCATCCCCAGACGGAAGTAAGCCAGATAGTTGCCGATGATCTGCCCCTCGCGGAAACCCGAAAGCTGATCGAACCCGCCGAGCGAGAAGTAGTTGTATCCGGTGCCGGAGATGTCGCGGAAACTGGCCACGTGCGCCGCCGCCTCCAGGGTCTGGCGCCCGAAGCTGTGGTCGTACTGCCCCGAAAGATCCAGGCGCACGTAGTTGGCCGCGCTGCCCAGGCGGCGATCGGCGCTGAAGGTTTCCAGCCGCGCACGCCAGCCTTCGCGCGGGAAATAGGCATGATCCAGCCGGTCGAACACCGCCAGTGCTCGAATGCCCGCCTCGCGCACGCTGCCGCTCAGGTTGGACGCGCCCAAGATGGTGTTGGCCGAAATCTGCGCCAGGCTGTAACCGAGCCGTAGTTCCCCGTAGTCCGACACCGGCGTCCCCACGTCGAGCCCGACGCGCGAGGTGGTGAGGCGGTAGCGGTCGATGGGTTGATTCCCCGCGTACACGTCGATGGGGTGCGAATCCAGGTCCAGATAAGGCGCGAGAAAAACAGAATCGACCCTGTTCAGCGGCTGGTAAAGCTCCGACGTCCATCGATTCTCCCACCCCAGTTGCACGAAATTGCGCCACTCCCCGCCCAGGCTGTTGAGCCAGGGTCGGCGCTGGATGAGCTGCAATTCGAAGCGCGTCTGGTTGCGCAAGTCCGTGGACAGCCCGAGGCCGAAACGCAGGAAATTGGGCCCCCAGGGCTTGTCGGTGACGCGATAGTCCAGGGCGTCGCCCTCGCCATCGCGCACCAGTCGGTAGTCCACACGGGAAAAATCGCCCAACCCGGCCAACCAATTGAGATCGCGGTGCACATCGGCATAGCGCAGAGGCTGACCCGCCTTCTGGCTGAGGTGGGCCTCGAGCGTTGCGCCCGGCGCCCACGCCGAGCCTTCAACGCGTACGGCCACCAGCGGTCGCTGGGCCAGGCCCGCCACGAGTTCCTGCGCACGCGTATCCACGCGAATGCGCCACGCCCGATAGGCCTGCTCCGACAGGGCGTAGCGCTCGAGTTGCGGGGCTGCGGCCATGGTCGCGGCGTAACCGTCGCGCAGGGCCTGCTCGCCCTTGTCGAAGTCCACCGAGGAGATGCTGCCCAGATCCGGCGTGATCAGGACATCCGCCGCAGTGAGCGTCTTGATCTGGGACGTGACGTTCTGCTCCATCAGAATGTTGATCATCTGCCCGGTCACGCCCACGATGCTGCCCAGCGCCTCGCGCGAGGACAGCGGCGTGGAGATGTTCACCGCGATGATGGCCTGCGCCCCCATGGCGCGCGCCACGTCGATGGGCATGTTGTCCACCAGCCCCCCATCCCCCAACAGGGCGCCCTGGACCTCGATCGGTGGGAAAACGCCGGGCACCGACATGCTGGCGCGCAGCGCGGTCGCCAGGTCGCCCTGATCCAGCACGACCTTGCGGCCGTTCACCATATTCGTCGCCACCGCGCGAAACGGGATGGGCAGCGCGTCAAAGTCATGCACGGAACGCGTTTGCAGCGTGAGATTGGTGAGCACCGTCTCCAGCGCTGTGCTGTTCACCGCCGCATCCGGCAGGCTGACCTGCCCGTGGTCGTTGATCCCCAGTTCGATGCCGCCCGGCATGCGCACATCATCGGATTTGCGCTGAAAATCCAGCCCCTCGCGCGGCGGCCTGCCGCGGAACACCGCCTTCCAGTCCAACCCGCCGACCTGCTGACGCAACACGGCCAGCGGCACGCCGGCTGCGTACAGGCCGCCGACGATGGCCCCCATGCTGGTTCCGGCAATGCAGTCCACGGGCACGCGCAATGCGCGCAGCGCCATCAACACACCGATATGCGCCAGCCCTCGCGCCCCTCCGCCCGACAAGGCGAGGCAGAGACGTGGCGCGGCGGGCCGCGGCGCGGGCCCGGTGGCCGCCTGCGGCACGGTCGGAGGCCGCGCGGGTTCCGACGTGCGTCCGCCCTTGCCGCCATCGCCGATGGAGAGACGCTTCCCCGCCTTGGGCACGCCCAGCACCGCGGGGGCGACATCCAGCAGCGGAGCCGAGGCCTTCGGCGCCGGCGGCCCCGAAGCCGCCGCGCCCGCCGCATGCGCCGGACCCGCCAGGACCAAGGCCACGGCCAGCACCCACGGCAAGAAACGCCAAACGAAGGAAATCCACGCGGTGTTGCCCATGAAGACGAAGCGTATCCGGAATGCGTTTCGCCGCATGCCTTGAGCGGCCATGCCGCACGCCTCGGTCAAGAACTCCCGGTGACTTCGCGGCCGTGTCGCCAAGGCCGAAGAAACGACGCAAGCCACGGCAACGCCATCCGCCAGACAAAGCTGCCCATCGCGAATGAACCGCCCGGCCTGGGGACAACGCGGGCGCAGAAATAGCGTGAACAGGCCCTAGCGCAACTGATGTCCGCAGTTGCCGCAAAACGCATCGCCCGGCCGTACCTCGGCCCCGCACGCCGGACAACGCGCGGCGGCGTGCGGCTCAGCGGCTGAAGCCGGAGCCTGCGCCGAGTCCAGGGACTCGCCCCGCTCCGGCGTGCCCGATTCGGCGGTCGATTCGGCGGTCGATTCGACGGTCGATTCGGAGCCCGATACGGCGTTCGTGGCGACCGGCGCCGAAGCCGAGGCCCCGCCGCGCGGCTTGTACGCGTCCATCTTCTGCCTGAGTTGGGACAAACGCTCGCGCACCAGGCCAGCCGCCTCGGACTCCACGCCTTCGCTCACCGCACGGTAGACGAAGATCATGCCCAGGACGTAGATCAAGCCGACGACCGACCATGCCAAAAACAGCACGAGGCTGATCGAAATGCCGGCCCCGCCGAAGCCATAGCTGGCCATGGAATTCATGAACATCCCCATGGGGCCATGGCCGCCGCCGTCGAGCGCGGCGCCGCTCAAGGCTCCCGTGCCGTACATGCCCCCGACCAGCATGCTCGCACCGAAAACCAGGCCGAAGATCAGGACCGCCACGGGAAAGACGAGCAGGCCCAGAACCAGGACGTGCATGAACACTTCCAACGGCTTCTTGAGCACGATGTCGGCGGCGTGGGACAGGCTGCCGAGCAGGCCTTCGCCATGCCAGATGGCCACGACCATCAGCGGCACCGCAAACAGCAACACGACATAGGCCATGGCGACGAGCACCACCGAGGGTCCGGCGAGCATGAAGCCGAAAAACCCGCCGATTCCAGGAATGCGCCCCAGCAGCGAGAGCACAAAGACGCCCAGCACGATGGCCGCGAATCCCAGCCCCAGCAGGATGAGCGCGCCGACGGCGTAGAGCGCCGCCTGCAGCCCGCCCATGAATGCCGCGCCGAAACCGCGCACCGTCTGGTCGTAGGCCTGGTCGACGAGCATCAGCCCGCTGGCGTTCATGCCGACAAGGGCGATGATGAACGCCAGCAGCCCCATGAGCCTCATCACCGCATAGCTTCCGGAACTTTCCACGGCGATGCTCCCCCCGGCCATGGCGAGGCCGGCCAGCAAGGCGCTGCCAGCCAGCATGACCAGCGCGCGCCAGTTGTGCAAGGCCTCGTAGCTGCGCAGCAACACGCTGAGGTTGTTGGTGGTCTTCACGGTCATCATGTTCTCCCTGGGTTGTCGAAACGGCCGCGGCTGCAGCCACGTTGCCGCATGCCAGGCCGCGCTCAAGGGCTGGCGTGCTGCGCGGTTGCACTCGGGCATTCGGAAATCTTGCCCCAAAGCGGCTCGGCGCCCGACGGGCCGCCGCAGTATTTCCAGCGCGCTTCCTGGATACACAGTTGCCGCGTGAAGAAATTGTCCTTGCCCTGGCATGCCGCCAGCGCCTGCCGCAGCGCCTGCACCGCCGTGGCCTGCGTGCTTCCTGCGTCGGTCGCCTGCGCACGCGTTGGCAGCGGCCTCGAGGCCTGACTCCGCGGCGCAGCCTTGATCTGCGCCGCAGGCACGGGCGCGAAGGTTTGCGGTTGCGCCTTGGCGCCAAGACGATGCACGACACGGGCTTGCGCGGTCGGTTCAGCTTGCGGCGCGCCCACGCCCGCTGGGGACGCGCGCGCCAAGGCGGAAGCCGGGGTCCCCCGCCCCGCTTGCACGGAAGCCGGCTTGTCCGCGATCGCGGCATGCGACGGCTTGGACCGGGCTGCGTGCTCCAGCATGGGGGTGGCCGCCTTCGCCCCCGCCTGGACTTCACGCACCGGGACCGGCGCCGACCTTGCTGCCGAAGCCGCCCCGCCACCGTCAGGCGCGCTGGCCACGCGGGCCATGTTCTGCGCCGAGCGCTGCTGCCCCCACCAAACAATGCCCACGGCAAGAGCCACCACGGCCGCCAATGCGGCGGCGCCTCGCGGCAGGAAGCCGTCCTTGCGGGCGCTCTTGTCCCAGCTGTACGAAGGCGAGCCCGCATCTGGCGAATCCGCTTCTGCCGCCATCCGTGCCGCGCCGCTTCTGCGCGCCGCGCGCGCGGCTTTCGCGCGGTTGGCGGCGTCCCGGACCGTCAACGGAATTTGCGCCGCGGCCAGGGCTGCGGCACGCGCCCTGTCCTCCGCTTCGATACGCGCCTTGATCTCGGCTAGGCTCTGCGCCTTGCTGGCATCGGGCGTGTCAAGACCGCCGCCGCGAACCCCGGATTCACCGCTTTCGGCAGGCCGCGCCGTGGCGGGCGCGGCAATCGCAGCGGCCTCATGTCTGACTTGCTCCGCGGCCGCAGCGAGAAGCTGCTCGGCCATCTGCATGCCGCAGCCGATGCAGAATCCGGCCTCGTCCTTGTTGGGCGTGCCGCACTGCGTGCAAAAACGTGCCATCGCGGGGCTCCAAGTCAATCGGGTGTGACGCATGTTATTGAACTTTCTCTAAATAGCGACATCACCACAAGCTCGGCCTGAGCCCAGCTCGCGGCAATGATCGATGGCCGGCGCTGTGCGCTCTTGAGCTTATTGCGCGCGGTGAGGTTGAGCACGCCGAGGTTGGCCGGACACAAGTCGGCCAAGGCATGACGCTTGAGCCAGGCCCACAGGGATCCCGCAGGATTCAAATCCGGCGAGTACGGCGGCAAGAACACCATCTGCGCGGCGCCCTCGGTGGAGTCCAGTCGCGCCGCACGGCCTCGTCCAATCGTTTGGTCCCCATCCCTTGCATCCCCGATTTGTCAAGTATCGGTACAACGCATGACACCAAGGCGCAACCGCAAACCTTCGCGCCTGGGGGCGATGTCTCCCTGGGCGCGGCTTCCGAATTCTGGGGATTGCGCGCCCGGGCAAGGAGGCCCAAGCAGCAAGCCAAAATGCCGGAATAGCAGTATGGGAGATACCTCGAAGGCGCCCGCTAATCGAATCAGCGTACGAATCGAGGGGTCATGCGTATTTCCGGCCAGCAGTTTATAGAGGTAGGTGCGTGCCACGCCGGCATCGGCGGCGAGATCCTTGAATGTCTTGCCGAGTTCTCTTGCGCGACGAGACAGCAACGCATGCATCTGCTCTTCGCGCATGGTCGATTCCTCAGTCGCTGGCGCTGGTTGCGCGAAAACCTGATTTCGGTAATCCGTTTGCAATTAGCGCGCGCTGACGTTCAGAGTGACGACTCCCATCACGATGAAGGCGAAACCGAGCAGGCGTACAGCATCAGCCGATTCATTGAAGTAGAGCATCCCCACCAGCGCGGTGAGTGCCGTGCCGCTGCCGGCCCACACGGCATAGGTGAGACCAACTTCGAGGTGTCTCACCGCCAGGGACATGAGCCAGATTGCTGCGCCATAAAAAAGGCAAACGGCGACGGACGGAAAAAAGCGGGCGAATCCGTCTGCGAAACGCAGCGCGATCGTGCCTGCAACCTCCGCGGCGACACTGGCTGCGACGAGTAGCCACGAGAAAAACTGTGAGTTCATGGCGCGCCTTCTCAAGTTGCGCGCTTGTACCGAGCGCGGTCATGAGATTGGGAGCGCGGTACCCCAGCAAACTAAATTCTGCCTCAATCGTGAGTTACAGGGGCCCCGTGGAGTCGAGTTCTTGGCGCAGGTACATGTGAAAGTGCTTCGTGGTTCTTTGCCCACTCGCCCTGCTCGGCAGCGCCTTCTATCCGATTCTTGTTCATCGGCCCACGATTTACGCTCCACGCTTTCTCCCCACGCTCGGTCGCCCTCACGCATGCGTTTCACTTCACTCGCCATGGCCAGCTCGTGGCGGGACTTGCACCCGCAGGAGTGCGCCCGTTCCGGGCGCACAAAAAACGAAGGGCCTGCACACCCGAAGGTTTGCAGGCCCTTGTCACGCAACCCGCGCCTCGCGGCGCGGGCCACGCTCCAGGACGGAGCGGGTGGACTTACATGTCCATGCCGCCCATGCCGCCCATGCCGCCGCCCATCGACGGGGCTGCTGCCTCGTCCTTCGGCGCGTCGGCCACCATGCACTCGGTGGTCAGCAGCAAGCCGGCCACGGAGGCGGCGTTTTGCAGCGCGGTGCGGGTGACCTTGGTGGGGTCCAGAATGCCCATCTCGATCATGTCGCCGTACTGGCCGTTGGCGGCGTTGTAGCCGTAGTTGCCCTTGCCCTCGAGCACCTTGTTGAGCACCACGCTGGGCTCGTCGCCGGCATTGGCGACGATCTGGCGCATGGGCTCTTCGATGGCGCGCATCACCAGCTTGATGCCGGCATCCTGGTCCGGATTCGCGCCAGTGATCTTCACGTTGACACGAGCACGCAGCAGTGCCACGCCACCGCCAGCCACGATGCCTTCTTCCACCGCGGCACGCGTCGCGTGCAGGGCGTCTTCAACGCGGGCCTTCTTTTCCTTCATTTCCACTTCGGTGGCTGCGCCAACCTTCACCACGGCGACACCGCCGGCCAGCTTGGCCACGCGCTCTTGCAGCTTCTCGCGGTCATAGTCGGAAGTGGCTTCCTCGATCTGCACGCGGATCTGCTTCACACGAGCCTCGATGTCAGCCGCATTACCCGCGCCGTCGATCAGCGTGGTGTTCTCCTTGGCGACTTCGACGCGCTTGGCCTGGCCCAGGTCGGCCAGAGTCACCTTCTCCAGGGTCATGCCGGTTTCTTCCGAAACCACCTTGCCGCCGGTCAGGATGGCGATGTCTTCCAGCATGGCCTTGCGGCGATCGCCGAAGCCAGGAGCCTTGACGGCCACGGTCTTCAGAATGCCACGGATGCTGTTGACCACCAGGGTGGCCAGCGCTTCGCCGTCGACGTCCTCGGCGATGATCAGCAGCGGGCGGCCCGACTTGGCCACCTGCTCCAGAACCGGCAGCAGATCACGGATGTTGGAGATCTTCTTGTCGTTCAGCAGAACGTAGGGGCTCTCCAGCGTCGCGACCTGGCGATCCTGGTTGTTGATGAAGTAGGGCGACAGGTAACCACGGTCGAACTGCATGCCCTCGACGATGTCGAGCTCGTTGTTCAGGCTCTTGCCGTCTTCGAC
>MLJW01000289.1_pt1 | contig 31612 bp, 34 predicted proteins | sample 888231 | NCBI WGS metagenome assembly MLJW01 (sample SAMN05788063, study PRJNA343431) | mine drainage metagenome | isolation source: sample collected from the inflow into an acid mine drainage treatment plant... | place: Germany: Lusatia, lignite mining district
GGGTAAGCCGGCAGTCCAGGCGGCCCGTCCGGGTCCTGCACACGCTGCGCAGACGCGCGGGCGTGGGCCGCAGGATGGACGCTACGCGCGGGGCGGTTTGCCGGAACGCAATTTTGGAGGACACGTCTATCATGGCCGGCAAGCTTGGGAGGGCGGACGCTGGCGTCATGAGGCCCACAATGGACGATATGGCTGGTGGTGGGATGTCGGGGGCGTCTGGTATTTTTACCCGCAGCCGATGGAGGGACCGCCCGCTTATGTGTCTGACCTTGAGGTGGTAGACGATTACGGCGGACCGGATGGACCGCCGGTCGGCGCAGCTTATCCACCGCCGCCGGTGGCTTATGCGCCGCCGCCGCCACCTCCTCCACCGGATCCGGCCGCTGGCGCGGTCGGCGGCGCCATTGTCGGTGGGCTGTTGGGAGGCCTTATCAGCGGACGACCGGGTGGCGCGATCGCCGGCGCGGTCGCCAGCGCCCTGATCGAGGCCGTCCCCTTGCCTTGAAGCTCGTCGCCGCACTGCGAAGCCGCTTCTTCGACTGGGCGCTGCGCGGCAATAGCCCGGAGACGGCACCGATCGTGCTCGGCCAGCGCCGGGTGTTCGTGCTGCCGACGCGCTTCGGCCTGGCCTACGCCGGCATGCTGCTGGTGATGCTGATCGGCGCCATCAACTACCAGCTGAGCCTGGGCTACGCCCTGGTGTTCCTGGCCGCGGGCCTGGGCGTCGTGACGATCTTCCACAGCTTCCGCAACCTGGCGCAGATCAGCATCTCGCCCGGACGCGCCGAGCCGGTGTTCGCGGGCGAGCCGGCGAGCTTCCAGCTGCTCCTCACCAACCCGAGCGCCCGGGCGCGGCTGGCGATTCGCTTGCGACTGCCGGGGCGAGGCCCAGTCGAGTGCGACCTGCCGGGCCAGGCCACCAAAGAGGTGCGGCTCGCGATGCCGACGATCCGGCGCGGCTGGCTAGATCTGCCACGGGTGCGGCTGTCGACCCGTTATCCGCTCGGCCTGATCCGCGCCTGGGGCTACGCCGCGCCGGCGCAGCGGCTGCTGGTCTATCCGGCACCGGCAACAGAGGCGGCGGCGGTGCCGGCGTTCCCAGGCGAGACTAACGGCCAGCTCAGCGCATTTGCCGGGAGCGAGGACTTCGCCGGCCTGCGCAGCCACCAGGCCGCCGACCCGCCGCGCCACGTCGCCTGGAAGGCGGTGGCGCGGCGGGAATCGGGACCGCTCTTGACCAAGCTGTTCGACGGCGCCGTGGCGCAGACCCTGTGGCTGGACTGGGACGCGCTACCCTCCGGTCTGGATGTCGAAGCGCGGCTGTCGCTGCTCACCCGCTGGGTGTGCGACGCCGACGCCGCCGGCGCCTACTGGGGTCTGCGCCTGCCGGGCGCCGCGCTCGCCCCGGCCCGGGGCGGCGAGCACTATCGCGCCTGCCTTCGGGCGCTGGCCTTGTATGACTGAGTCCGCGCCGCTCGGTGATCGTCAGTCGCTCTGGCTGCTGGCGGCGGCGGCCGCCGCCCTGGCCCCGCTGCCCGCGCAGTTGCCCGCCCCGCTGGGCATCGTCGCCGTCTTGCTGATCCTCTGGCGCGGCGCGTCACTGGTGCGTCTGGCTCCCATGCCGCCGCGCTGGCTGCCGACGCTGCTGGGTCTGGCCGGCGCTGCCGGCATCACTGTGCACTACCACACGCTGTTCGGCCGCGATCCGGGCGTGGCATTCCTGGTGCTGCTGTTCGCGCTGAAGTTGATGGAAATGCGCGGGCGGCGTGACGCGCGCGCGGTGGTGCTGCTCTGCTGCTTCCTGATCCTGTGCCAATGCTTCTACAGCCAGGGCATCGCCGGCGCCGCATTGATGTTCGCGGCGCTGGCGCTCGCCGCGACGGCGCTGCTGCTGCTTGAGTATCCGCGCCAGTCGAATGCTTCCGCGGCGACCAGCGTCGCGCTGATGCTGGCCCAGGCCACGCCCTTCATGCTCCTGCTGTTCGTGCTCTTCCCGCGCATCCCGGGGCCGCTGTGGGGTCTGCCCAACGACGCCCACGCCGGCCTCACCGGGCTGTCCGACACCATGACGCCGGGATCGATCGGCCAGCTGATCCGCTCCGACGCCATCGCCTTCCGGGCCGAGTTCTCCGGGTCGCCGCCGGCCCAGGCAACGCTCTACTGGCGCGGGCCGGTGCTCGACCGCTACGACGGCCGCAGCTGGCGCGCGGCACCGGCCGCCGCCGGCACCACGCTGCCCTACCAAACGGCGGGCGAGGCGATCGACTACAAGGTGACGCTGGAGCCCGACGGCCAGCCCTGGCTGTTCGCGCTCGAACTGCCCGGAACCGTCCCGCCCGGGGCCAGCATCAGCGCCGACTATCAGTTGCGAAGCCATGCGCCGGTGCGTACCCGGCTGCGCTACACGCTGCGCTCCTATCCCGGAATCCGTGCCGGCCTGCAAGAGTCGCAGGCTCAGCTCGCCCAGGACCGGCAACTGCCATTGGGCGCCGATCCGCGCGCGCGGGAATTGGCCGCGCGTTGGCGTGCCCAGTTAGGCGGGGACGCCTTGGCGCTGATCAGGCGGATGCTCGATTACTACCGCCGCCATGCCTTCGCCTACACGCTGAATCCGCCGCTGTCGGGCAGCAACACCGTCGATGACTTTCTGTTCGAGACCCGGCGCGGCTTTTGCGAGCACTTCGCCGCCAGCTTCGTCTTCATGATGCGCGCCGCCGGCCTGCCCGCGCGGGTGGTCACCGGCTATCAGGGCGGCGAAATCAACCCGGTGGATGGCACCCTGATCGTGCGCCAGTCCGATGCCCACGCCTGGGCCGAAGTCTGGCTGGCCGGGCGCGGCTGGCTGCGCATCGACCCCACCGCGGTGGTGGCGCCAAGGCGCAGCGCGGACGATCGGGCGGCGGCCCTGGCGGCAGACCAGGTGTCGTCCTTTCTGACCCGGTCGGCCTGGCTCGCGCGCTGGCGTTTCCGCTGGGAGGCGCTGGACAACGCGTGGAACCAGTGGGTGCTCGACTATAATTCCCGGCGTCAACGCGATTTCCTGGGCAGCTTGGGCATGAACTCGCCCGACTGGCAGCAGATGGCGGCAGCGCTGGCCGGACTTGGCGGCCTGTTGCTGACGGCGCTCACGCTCTGGGCGCTGACCGGATGGCACCACCGGGATCCGCTGCAAAGGGCCTGGGAGCGCCTGTCGGAGAAGCTCGCCGCCCTGGGCCTGGCCAGGTACCGGTGGGAAGGGCCGCGGGATTATTGCGATCGGGTGGTCGCGGCATTGCCGAATAAGGCCGAGGAAATGCGCATCATCGCCGAGATTTATGAAAGCCTGCGCTACGGCGCCGCCCCGGCCCCGCTGCTGCCGGAACTCGCGCGGCGCATCCGGCGGTTCGAGCCGTGAACGCGGCGCCGATCGTCTTTTTCCTGGCGCTGTGCCTGGCAGCCCCGCCGGCCGCAGCCGTGACCGCGGACAGTTTCGCCCGGATGCCCGAGGTCCGCGCCTTCATCGGCGAGATGCAGGAGAAACACGGTTTCGACCGCGCCGAACTCGCGCGCGACTTCGCCAGCACCCAGCCGATCGCCGCGGTGATCAAGGCGGTCCTGCCGGCACCGGAGCCGGGCGTGCGCTCCTGGGCCGCCTATCGCGCCCGCTTCGTCGAAGCGCGGCGGATCAACATGGGTCTGCGCTTCTGGCAGCAATACCGGACGCAACTGACGGCGGCGCGCGAACGCTTCGGCGTGCCCGAGGAGATCATCGTCGCGATCATCGGCATCGAGAGCATCTACGGCAGGAATCCCGGCCACTTCAACACCTTCGCGGCGCTGTCCACGCTGGCCTTCGACTATCCGCCCCCGGCGTTGACCGGGACACCACCGCGCTCGGCGCTGTTCCGCGACGAGCTGGAGCAGTTGCTGCTGCTCGCGCGCGAGACGCATCGCGATCCGCTCTCCTATACCGGTTCCTACGCCGGCGCGCTGGGCCTGCCGCAGTTCCTGCCGAGCAGCGTGCGCCGCTATGCCGTCGATGCCGAGCATAACGGCCGCATCGATCTCGCCGCGAGCGCCACCGACGCCATCGCCAGCATCGCGAACTTCCTCAGCCTGCACGGCTGGCAGAAGGACGCCCCGGTGGCGGTGGCGGCGACGGTCGCGGGGAACGCCTACACCCGGCTGCTCGACCAAGGCATCGCGCCCAGCCACACCCCCGCCGAGATGGCGGCCTTCGGCGTGGTGAGCCCGGGAGCGCCGGAGCAGCCCGCCGCCCTGATCGATCTGGTCACGCCGCAGCAGCCGACCGAATACCGGCTCGGCTACCGCAACTTCTACGTGTTGACCCGCTACAACCGCAGCAGCTTCTACGCGATGGCGGTCTATGACCTGGCGCGGGCGCTGCGCGCGGCACGGGACCAATGAGTCACAGCAGCTCGTCCTTGGTGAGACCCTCGCGCGAGAGCTGGCGGCGGAGCTTGGACAGCGCTTCGAGCTGGATCTGGCGCACCCGCTCGCGGGTGAGCCCAAGGTCGCAGGAGAGATGCTCCAGAGTGCCCACGTCGCAACCGTTCAGGCCGTAGCGCCGCTCGATCACGTAACGCTGGTTGGCCGAGAGCTGCGCCACCCATTGGGCCACGCGCCGCCCGACCTCGGCGTGCTGCAGCAGTCCCTCGGGGCCGTCGCGAATCTCGTCGGCGATGGCGTCGGCGACCGACAGCTCGTGATCGACCTCCAGCGGCGCATCGAGCGAGGTGGTGTGCTCGTTCAAGGCCAGGATCTCGCGCACCTCGGCCACCGGCTTGTCGAGCAGCCGCGCCACTTCCTCGGCGCCGTGGTGCGGCGAGCGGTCGCCGGAAGATTCGAGATGACGCAGCGCGCGCAGCACCAGATTCAGTTCCTTGACCACGTGCACCGGCAGGCGGATGGTGCGCGACTGGTTCATGATCGAGCGCTCGATGGTCTGGCGGATCCACCAGGTGGCGTAGGTGGAGAAGCGGAAACCGCGTTCCGGATCATATTTTTCCAGCGCGTGGATCAGGCCGAGATTGCCCTCCTCGATCAGATCGGCGATGGGAATGCCGCGATTCGGATAGCGCTTGGCGATGCTGACGACCAGGCGCAGGTTGGACTCGATCATCTTCTGCCGGGCGGCGAAATCCCCGGCCAGCACCAGACGCGCCAGCCGCAACTCCTCCGCGGCGGAGAGCAGCGGATTGGCGCCGATCTCGTTCAGATAGAGCTGGGTGACGTCGTTGAGAAACTCGGTTTTTGCGCTCTCGGGCGCCTCTGCCTCGTCGGCCGTCCCGGCGCCGTCGATCGCATCGTCCGCTTCAATCGGCTCGATCGGCTCGCCGTCGTCGGCCGGGATCGCGTCCTTGGCCATGCGCTAACGGCTGGGCAGGTGCTTCAGCGGGTCGACCGGTTTGCCCTGGCGCCGGATCTCGAAATGCAGCATCGGCTGATCGCTGTCGGTGGAGCCGGCTTCCGCGATCTCCTGCCCCTTGGCCACGCTCTGCCCTTCCTTGACCAGGATCTGGCTGTTGTGGGCATAGGCGGAGAGGAACAGGGCGTTGTGCTTGACGATCACCAGCTTGCCGTAGCCGCGCAGACCGGTGCCGGCATAGACCACCTTGCCCGCTGCCGCGGCCAGCACCGGATCGCCCGGCTTGGCGGCGATGTCGATGCCCTTGTTGGCTCCTTCGACGAAGCCGGCGATCACCTTGCCCTTCATCGGCCAGCCCCAATCGACGCCGTCGTCGTTGGCCGCCTGGCTGGCCGGAGCGGGTACCGGGGCCGCAGCCGGGACGACCGGCGGCGGAACAGGCGCCGGGGTCTGGGTCGAATCCGTCTTCTGCAGCCGCGCCAAGGCCGCCTCCGAATAGGGCTGCTCGCCGCCGATCGGACCCAGCTTCAGGGTATCGGTATTGGCCGTGCCGGAGACCGGCGCTGGTGCAGCGACCGGCGCACCCGGGGCTGTCAGCGGCTGGGCTTCGACCGGGGCGGGTGCGGCGACCGGCCGGACTTCGGCCCCCCCGGCCGCCTCGCTCGGTGCGGCCGCAGCTTCGGGCGGAGCCACGCGCAATTGCTGGCCGACCTCGATCTTGTTCGGGTCGCTGAGCGAATTCCAGGCGGCGATGTCCCGGTAGGAGCAGCCGTGGTCGAGGGCGATCGAGTACAGCGTGTCGCCCTTCTTGACGATGTAGAAACCGGCAGGCGTGCTCGCTGCCTGCGCGCCGGCTCCTTCCAGGGTGGTCGGCGCGGCGCGTTCGATCACCGGCGCCGGCTGGTTGCTGGCGCAGCCGGCGAGCAATGCCGCGAGGCAAAACATCAGGTAGATCCCGAGCCTATTCATTCCATCCCCGCCAACAAAGGTACGAAGCGCACCGCATCGAAACACGTCTGGACAAACCCGTCGGCATTGCGTTCGATCAGCGCCAAGGTCTGCTCGCCGCCGACGCCGCCCAGCGGCAGAATCATCCGGCCGCCCGGCGCCAGCTGGTCGAGCAGCGCCTGCGGCGCACGCGGGGCCGCGGCGGCGACGATAATGGTATCAAATGGCGCCGCTTCCGGCAGACCCCAGTGACCGTCGGCGTGCTTCAAGCGGACGTGGCTCAGGCGCAGCTGCCCGAGATGCTTCCTGGCCTTGATCAACAGCGGTTCAATGCGTTCGACCGCATACAGATCTCGGGTCAGCATCGCCAGCACCGCCGCCTGATAGCCGCAGCCGGCGCCGACTTCCAGGGTCTTGCCCAGTTCCCGGCCGGCGGCAAGGAGTTCGACCATGCGCGCCACCACGTAGGGCTGGGAAATGGTCTGCTGAAAACCCAGGGGCAGGGCCGTGTCTTCGTAGGCGCGCGAAGCCAGGGCTTCCTCGACGAAAATATGCCGGGGCACGGCCGCGATGGCCGCGAGCACGCGCTCGTTGCCGATGCCCTGCTCGCGCAGGCGCTCGATCATCCTGTCGCGCGTGCGTTGCGAGGTCATGCCGATGCCGCGCAGGCCTGGGGCATTCATGGCGCAAGCCAGCGCCGTACCGTGCCGATCTGGGCGCCGTGGGTGAGATCCATCTGCAGCGGCGTGAGCGAGGCGTAGTCTTCGGCCACCGCATGAAAATCGGTGCCCGCTCCGGCATCCTGTGCCGCCCCGGCGGCGCCCACCCAATACACCGTTTCGTTCCTCGGCGTCTGTTGCTTGACTACCGGTTCTGCCTTGTGGCGCCGGCCCAGACGCGTGACCTGCAGCCCTTTCAGGCGCTCGTAGGGGATGTCCGGGACATTGACGTTGAGCAGCACAGGTTCGCCGAACGCGCCTTGCTGGAAGCGCAGGACCAGATCCCTGGCGACCTTCGCGGCGGTCTCGAAATGGGTTCCGGTCTTGCTCGCCAGCGATACCGCCAGCGCCGGCACGCCGAGCAGATAGCCCTCGGTCGCCGCGGCGACGGTGCCGGAATAGATGGTGTCGTCGCCCATGTTGGCGCCCAGGTTGATGCCCGAGACCACCATGTCGGGCAGGGTGTCGAGCATGCCGGTGACGGCGAGATGGACGCAGTCGGTCGGCGTGCCATTGACGTAATAGAAGCCGTTGGCGGCCTGACGCAGCGACAGCGGCCGGTCGAGGGTCAAGGAATTGCTGGCGCCGCTCCTGTCGCGTTCGGGCGCGACCACGCTCACTTCTGCGATCCCGGCCAGAGCCGTGGCGAGGATTGCCAGACCCGGCGCGAAGTATCCGTCATCGTTGCTGAGCAGGATGCGCATGACGGCGATACCTAGTAAGTAGTTTGCTCGTGGATCGTTGAGAGAACGACCGGCATGGCGCCGGTTCAAGGATGGGCGATTATAGCGCAGCCGGCTGAAAATCTCGGCGTTGCGAGAATGCCTGTCTAGAATCTACTGCGCGCCGCCAGTGCCGCTACGCGGCACAAGCCATGGGTTGTCTGCGGTCGAATGCACTTCGGTGACAACTACGGGCACTAGCCAGAGATGCGCTGGTAATAGCGGGCACGGTAGAGCAAGCGGCGCCGCGCCGGACCGTCTTTGAAACCCGAACGCTCGTGCAGCACGTTGTTGCAGACCAGTCCCATGCCGGGGGCCAGGCGGCCCTGATGGGTCCAGGGTGTGCCGCGCTTCAGGATGTCTTCGAGGCAGGCAAGCGCTGCGCGCGTGTCGGCGTCGTCGCGCCAGACGATGCTCCGCGTGCGTGCCGTGTAGCGCATGTGCAGGAAGCCCCGGTCATCGACCGAGAACACCGGGCCGGGCTGGTCGGCCCGGGCCACGTCTGCCGCATCGCCCTCGACGCGCGCCGGGATGGTCATCGCATCGGGCCGGGACAGCGCACGAACGAACTCGGGGTTCTCGTCGCGCAGCAGCAAGTAAGCCAGTTCGTGGTCGAGCAAGCGGTTGTCGCCGCCGCTCTGGGCGGCCTCGACGCAATGCAGGATCATGCCGCGCACCGTCCGCGCCGGCGGGTTGTAGTAACCATCGGTGTGCCAGCTGATGGCGCGGTCGGTGTAGGGAATGAACTCCCGGCGGGTACCGGCCTCGGCCACCGACAATGAAGAGATGCCGTCGTCGTCGGCGAGATGGTTGCCGTCCAGCGCCACTAGACCCAACTGTCGTCCCAGACGGCGCGGAATCTCCTTGTCCGCGTCGCGCCTGCCGCTGACGTAGATCGCCATGTTGGCGCGTCTGCAGCGCGCCAGGATGGCCGCGCGCTCTTGTGCGCTGAGTGCGCACGGATCATTGACCTCGACCACCAACTCACCGAACGAGCGCGGCGCCTGGCGCAGCTTGTCGGCCCGCCAGGCGGCGTAGCCGGCGTGGTTGTCGAGGTCGAAGGGCGACACGCTCATGCTCAATCGCCGCTCAGCGTCTCGCGCGGCTTGCGCCGGGGCGCGACATCGCTGTCGTCGTCAGCCGCGGCGAACAGACCGGCCAGGGTCTTCTCGACCGTCCTGACCGTTTCGGGCGCCTCGATTTCCATCACCTGGTCGTAGATCCAGGTCTTATCCTGCTCCGCCACCCCTTCTCGGACGCGACTGGCGAAACAGCGCCGGAAACCGAAATCGGGACCGCGCTCGGTGTAGGCGTACTCGGCATAATCGGCGCCGGCGCTGTTGAACAGGTCGAGGAAATGCGCCTTGCAGAAACCGGGCGGCTGGGCCGAGAGCAGCATGTCGGCATTGTCCTCGACCACCTCGGCCAGCCGCTTGGCCAGCGCCGTGGTAAACGCGATGCGCTCGCCCGCTTCCAGGTCGCGATGCGCGATACGGTCGGCGACGTGGGCGACGAAGGCCAGGTGCTCGCAGACGTAATCGAAGTACGAGCGGCCCAGATCGATGTCGAACTTCGCCTCGCGCATGCGCTTGATCGAGTCGATCGCCAGCTTCCACGCGAGCATCGCGATGACGCTGGCCAAGGCGGCCTGGCTGCGCGGCTTGCCCCGCGCGTGGAAACTGTTTCTGATGCGGATGGCCATCGCGTTCGCCTCGAAGCCGGCTCAGTAACCGCCCTTGCCATAGGGCTGCGGCAGGCCGGCGACCTTGCAGCCCTGCTTGGCCGGGCCGATCGGAAACAGGTCGTAGAGCGCCTTGCTGTCGCAGCCCGGAATGATGTCCTCTGAAACCTCCTTCAGCATCGCGCGGAAATTTGGGGTATGGCCGTCCTCACGGTACTTGTCGCGCAGGAAGGCGACGACCTTCCAGTGGTCGTCGGTGAGTTCGATGCCTTCCGCGGCGGCGATCACCTGCACCGCCTCGTCGCTGAAGTCCGCTTCCAGCAGATAGCCGTCGGCGTCGGTTTCCTTTTCGACGCCGTTGATGACATAACTCATGGGTGTTCTCCGTTCAGTTTTTTTTCAGATAAAACTCGTGGCTACCGCGCCCGGCTTCGACCGCAGCTTCGAGCTCGATGGCGCCGCCCTTGGTCCAGGCGCGAACATCGCTCGGGCTGCCCGGACAGTTGCTGATGAGCAGCAACACCTCTCCCGGGCGCATCGCGTCGAGCAGCCGCTTGGCCTCGACGATCGGGCCGGGACAGCTAACGCCGCGGATGTCCAGCGTGACATTGACGCGGCGCTTCTCGCCGCCGCCCTTCCTTATGGTGAACGCGGTCTTGCCGCCCGCCTGCTTCTCGGTGGCGAGAACCTCGTGACCGGTGACCTTGGCCCAGGCGGCCAGATCATCGGGCGTGCCCGGGCAGTCGGAGATCAGCACCAGGGTCTGGCCCGGCTGCAGGTCGTCTACGACCCGTTTGGCGCCAACCAGCGGTGCCGGGCAGCTCATGCCCGAAAAATCGAGTGTTGCGACAGGGGTAGTCATCATGATCCTCGCAGTTTAGGGAGTGCCGACGGCGGTCGCCGTCTTGTGCGGAACAAAAATGCCGCAGCCGAGTTTGCGCCCATCGCCCAGACCGAGCGTCTGCAGCCGCAGCGCATGCTCTGCCGTCAGGCCGTGCAGCATCAGGCTGAAACCGCTGATCGCTCCCGCCTCGCCGCGCATCGTGCGGGCCCGGCCGCAAATCAGGCGGGCGGCGATGCCGATCTCTTCCAGGCGTCTGCCGCACTCGGCGACAAAGTCCTCCTCGCTGGTGCTGGCCAGGGCGACGAAGGGCGAATACTGCGCCGGCTGCGGCCGCAGCGCGCGCTGGTGGGCTTGGCCGATGCTGACCGCGCCGTTCAAGTCCAGTTGCCGGCCGCACAGCGCATCGGCGTCGGCCAGCCGCGCGAGCGGCAGACGCAGGGTCAGCTGGGCACGATGGCCGAGGTAGAGGACGCCGTCGCCGACACTGGCGCCGGAAATCGGCAGGATGCCGGCGGCGGGCTCGTCATCGAGCCAGGGAACGGTCAGGCGCAGGGACCGCCACAACAGCAGCGCATAATCGGGCGCGATGGTGGCGCCCGAGAGCGGGAACACCAGATCGACGACCCCGGTCAAGCCGGCCTCCCCTCGGCCCAGGCGATCATGGCGCGGCCCCAGCGTTCGGCGCTGCCCGGATCGACGTCGAAGACGGTGAAGCGGCTGCCCTCGCGGATACGCACCCGCATGAGCGCCATGCCGCCACCCTCGTACTCGATCTGCTGCAGCTCGATCGACTGCTTGCCGATCGGCAGGACGAACTTGTCGAGACTAGTTATGTTATCCACCGCACCTCCTTTATCGGGCAAGACTATCGCATCTCGGCCGCGGCGCCGGCCATCACCGCGTGGGCGTGGCCGGCAATACTCCCATCGGGTAGGTTCGCCTACTCCCACAGGGGTGGCACGACTACCTGCCACGGGTATGGTTTGTGCACCGCACAGATCCTTAGCATGCAGGAAGGCTTATATAACACCCAACACGAGGAGACCATCGATGGCCAAGAAACCCCACGCCACCCCCAATCTCGACCAGCTCGAGAGCGGCCCCTGGCCCAGCTTCGTCACCGGCTTGAAGCGCCTCGCCCAGGACAAGGACTACGTCGTCGACCTGCTCGGTCACCTCGAGCACTCCTACCAGACCCGCAAGGGCTACTGGAAGGGCGGCACGGTCGGCGTCATCGGCTACGGCGGCGGCGTCATTCCGCGCTTCACCGAGATCAAGGACGAGAACAACAAGCCGGTGTTCCCCGACGCCGCCGAGCTCCACACCCTGCGCATCATGCCGCCGGCGGGCATGCACTACGACACCGCCACCCTGCGCAAGTTCTGCGACATCTGGGAGAAACATGGTTCCGGCCTGATCGCCTTTCACGGTCAGTCGGGCGACATTATGTTCCAGGGCTGCACGTCCGAGAACGTCCAGGTAGCCTTCGACGAAATCAACGAGATGGGCTTCGACATGGGCGGCGCCGGCCCGGCGGTGCGCACCTCGATGTCCTGCGTCGGCGCCTCGCGCTGCGAGCAGTCCTGCTTCGATGAGGGCAAGGCGCACCGCCTGGTGATCAACAGCTTCCTGGACGACATCCATCGCCCGGCCCTGCCCTACAAGTTCAAGTTCAAATTCTCGGGCTGCGCCAACGACTGCATGAACTCGATCCAGCGCGCCGACATGGCGGTGATCGGCACCTGGCGCGACAACATCCGCACCGACGAGGCCCTGGCCAAGAAGTGGTTCGCCAAGCACGGCATGAACGAGCTGGTCAACGACGTCGTCTCGCGCTGCCCGACCAAGGCGATCCAGCTGAAGGAGATCAAGTCGGTGGGCAAGGGTGCGAGCATCTCCAGCGTCGCGGTGAACGACAGCCAGGCCCTGGAGATCGAGAACCGCGACTGCGTGCGCTGCATGCACTGCATCAACGTCATGACCGGAGCGCTCGCTCCCGGCAAGGACAAGGGCGCGACCATCCTGGTCGGCGGCAAACGCACCCTGAAGATCGGCGACCTGATGGGCACCGTCGCCGTCCCCTTCATGAAACTGCAGAACGACGAGGACTACGAGCAGCTGGTCGAGCTGGGACAGAAGATCATCGACTTCTTCGCCGAGAACGCCCTGGAGCACGAGCGCACCGGCGAGATGATCGAGCGCATCGGCCTGGTCAATTTCCTCGAGGGCATCGGCCTGGACATCGACGCCAACATGGTCTCGGCGCCGCGCACCAACCCCTATGTCCGCACCGACGGCTGGGACGAGGAAGTGGCCAAGATCAACGCCAAGAAGGCCGCGGCCTAGGCCCGACCGACATCACCGGAGATAAAACATGGCTCAAGCACAAATGCGCCGGGCGGTCGAGTGCGGCGTACCCGACAACAAGCCCATGCTGCACCCGAAACTCGCCAAGAACTACGGCAACTGGAAGTACCACGACCGTCCCCGTCCGGGCGTCCTGCACCACGTCTCGCACACCGGCGACGAGGTATGGACGGTGCGCGCCGGCACGCAGCGGCAGATGGACGTGCACACCATCAGGAAGCTGTGCGACATCGGCGACCAGTACGCCGAGGGCCACGTCCGCTTCACCATCCGCTCCAACATCGAATACATGGTCGGCACCGAGGCCAAGGTCGCGCCGCTGATCCAGGCGCTGGAGAAAAACGGCTTCCCGGTCGGCGGCACCGGCAACTCGGTGTCGATGATCTCGCACACCCAGGGCTGGCTGCATTGCGACATCCCCGGCACCGACGCCTCGGGCGTGGTCAAATCGCTGATGGACGAGCTCTACGACGAGTTCAAGCGCGAGGAGATGCCCAACCGCGTGCACATGTCCACCTCCTGCTGCGAGATCAACTGCGGCGGCCAGGCCGACATCGCCATCATCATCCAGCACACCAAGCCGCCGGTGATCAACCACGAGCTGGTGGCCAACGTCTGCGAACGGCCGACGGTGGTGGCGCGCTGCCCGGTGGCGGCGATCCGCCCGGCCATGGTCAATGGCAAGCCCTCGCTCGAAGTCGATGAGAAGAAGTGCATCTGCTGCGGCGCCTGCTACCCGCCCTGCCCGCCGATGCAGATCAACGATCCGGAGAACTCCAAGCTGGCCATCTGGGTCGGCGGCAAGAATTCCAATGCGCGCGGCAAGCCGACCTTCATGAAGATGGTGACCTCGGGCCTGCCCAACAACGCGCCGCGCTGGCCCGAAGTGGCGGCGGCGGTGAAGAACATCCTGCACGTCTATAAGGATGACGCCCGGCCCTGGGAGCGCATGGCCGACTGGATCGAGCGCATCGGCTGGCCACGTTTCTTCGAAAAGACCGGCCTGCCCTTCACCAAGTACCTGATCGACGACTGGCGCGGCGCACGGGCAAACCTCAACGCCTCGACGCATATCCGCTTCTGAGGAAGACTGAATGAAATTCGGCATTCTGGTCAATGAGGGCCCTTACCAGCATCAGGCCTCGGACTCCGCTTATCTGTTCTGCAAGGCGGCACTGGAGAAGGGTCACGAGATTCACCGGGTGTTCTTCTATCACGATGGCGTGAACAATTCGAGCCGCCTGACCGAGCCGCCGCTGGACGACCGCAACATCGTCAACCGCTGGACCAAGCTGGCCGAGGAACACCAGCTCGATCTGGTGGTCTGCGTCGCCGCCGCCCTGCGCCGCGGCATCGTAGACGAAAACCTGGCGCCGGGCTTCCGCATCTCCGGCCTCGGTCAACTGGTCGAGAGCGGCATCGAAGCCGACCGCGTCGTGACCTTCGGCGACTGAGGAAAGAGAATTATGGAAGGTGTAGTCAAGAAATTCATGTTCGTCAATCGCAAGGCGCCCTACGGCACCATCTACGCCCTGGAGTCGCTGGAGGTGGTGCTGATCTCGGCCGCCTTCGACCAGGACGTCAGCCTGGCCTTTCTCGACGACGGTATCTATCAGCTGAAGAAGGGCCAGCAGACCAAGGGCATCGAGACCAAGAACTTCTCGCCGACCTACCGCGCTCTGGACGGCTACGACATCGAGAAGCTCTACGTCGAGCGCGAGGCGCTGGATGCGCGCGGTCTGACCGAGGAGGATCTGCTAGTCGACGTCACCGTCCTGTCGCGCAGCGAGATGGGGGCGCTGATGGAGGAGCAGGACGTGGTACTGAGTTTTTAAAGGAATCTTTGCATGCTGCACATCATCAACAAGTCGCCGCTGGAAAAGAACACGCTGGAGTCCTGCCTGTCGGTGGCGACGGCGGGAAGCACCTTGCTTCTGATCGAGGACGCCGTCTATGCCGCGACCCGCGGCAACGTCTTCGAAGCCAAGCTACAGGCGGCGCAGGGCCGCTTCAGGATTTGCGTGCTCACCCCGGACCTGGAGGCGCGCGGCATGGCCGACCGCCTGACGGCCGGCGTCACCGGCATCGACTACGGCGGCTTCGTCGATCTCGTCGCTGAAAACAAGTGCCAGTCTTGGCTTTGACAACGCAGCAATAACATTGCCCCGGTATGGGCAGTAACCCGGGCTCCCAACAGGGCTTTACTTTTTCACCAGGAGACAAATCATGGCAACAATCGAAGTGGGCGGCAAAGAATACGAAACCGACGAGGAAGGCTATCTGACCGATCTTTCCCAATGGAACGAGGACGTCGGCAAGTTCATCGCGCAGCAGGAGAACGTCGATATGACCGAGCAGCACTGGGAGGTCGTAAATTTCCTGCGCGAGTACTACAACGAGTTCCAGATCGCGCCTGCGGTGCGCGTGCTGACCAAAGCCATCGGCAAGAAGCTCGGGGCAGAGAAGGGCAACAGCCAGTATCTGTACGAGCTGTTCCCCTACGGCCCGGCCAAGCAGGCGTGCAAGATCGCCGGCCTGCCCAAGCCCACAGGCTGCGTCTGAGCCAAGAGCCGCAGATTGCTTCGCCGCTGGCTCGCAATGACACCTGATTTCGTCATTGCGAGGTCCGTCGGGCCGCGGCAATCTCGCAAACAGCCATGACCGCCGCCACCCTGTTGTTCACCGCGCTGTTCTACTTCGCCGCGGCCGTGCTCGTCCTCGGCCTTGCCTGGAAGATCGCCGCCTACGCGCGCACCCCGGCGCCGCTCCTGATTCCGACCACGCCGGCGCCGACGACCCGAAGCGGCGTGGCGCTGCGCATGCTCCGCGAGGTGACGCTGTTCGAGAGCCTGTTCAAGTCCAACCTGTGGCTGTGGGCCTGCGGCTGGCTGTTCCACGTCGGACTGGCGCTGGTGGCAATCCGCCATCTGCGCTACTTCACCCAGCCGGTGTGGAGCTGGGTCGTGCCGCTCCAGCCCTTCGGCATCTACGGCGGCATGGTGATGCTGGCGGGACTGGCCGGGCTGTGGGCGCGGCGGGTATTCCTCGAGCGCATCCGCTACATCTCGACGCCTTCCGACCACCTGATGCTGCTCTTGATCATCGCCATCGCCGCCTCCGGCCTGACGATGAAGTTTTTCATCCATACCGACATCGTCGGGGTGAAGGAATTCTTCCTCGGCCTGATGCGCTTCGACTGGCAGCCGCTGCCCGCCGACGGCCTGCTATACGTGCATCTCACCCTGGTGGCGATGCTGATGCTGGTCTTCCCCTTCAGCAAGCTGTTGCACGCGCCCGGCGTGTTCTTCTCGCCGTCCCGCAACCAGGTGGACAATCCGCGCGAGGCGAGGCATCTCTCGTCCTGGGCGGCGAAGATGGAGGCCAAGTAGATGGCCGGCCCAGAAATCAAAGCGCCCGCGATGCGCGAGTACCCGACAATTCCTGCGCTCGCGCCGGGCGCGATGGCCGCGACCAAGTCCTATCCCGCCAGCGAAAAGGTGCAGCAGGAGCTCGGCTTCCCGGGGAGCCTCCCCGACGACTGGCACGATCGGGCCATCGGCAGGATGGGCGAGCTGCTCGGCAAGTACCGCTCGCTCAGGGTGTTCATGGACGCCTGCGTGCATTGCGGCGCCTGTTCCGACAAGTGCCACTACTTCCTCGGCACGGGCGACCCGAAGAACATGCCGGTGGCGCGCCAGGATCTGATGCGCAGCGTCTACCGCCGTCACTTCACCCGGGCCGGCAAGCTGGTGCCCAAGCTGGTCGGCGCGCGCGAACTGACCCGCGACGTGTTGGACGAGTGGTACAACTATTATCACCAGTGCTCGGAGTGCCGCCGCTGCTCGGTGTTCTGCCCCTACGGCATCGACACCGCCGAGGTCACCATGGCCGCCCGGGAAATCCTCGACTCGGTCGGCTACGGTCAGAAGTACGCCAACGAGATCATCGGCAAGGTGCACAAGATCGGCAACAACCTCGGCCTGCCAGGGCCGGCGCTGGAGAACACCCTGGAGGGGCTGGAGGAGGACGTCAAGGAGGACACCGGCGTCGCGGTGCGCTACCCGCTCGACGTCAAGGGCGCCGAAGTACTGCTGGTCACGCCTTCCGCCGACTTCTTCGCCGAGCCGCACATTGAGAGCCTGATCGGCTACGGCAAGGTGTTCCACGCCGCCGGCATTTCCTGGACCTTGTCCTCGATGGCGTCCGAAGCAGGCAACTTCGGCATGTTCATCGGCAATTACGAGCAGCTGAAGAAGATCGCCATGCGGGTGCGCGAGGCGGCGCTGGAACTCGGCGTCAAGCGCATCGTTGTCGGCGAGTGCGGCCACGCCTGGCGCGTCGCCTACAGCTTCTGGAACACCCTGACCGGCATCGGCGAAGGCGCCCACGATCCTTTCGCGATCCAGCTGCAAAGCCAGCTCGACCATCGCTACCGCCAGCCGATGCACATCTGCGAGCTGACCTGGGATCTGATCCAGCAAGGCGCATTGTCCTTCGACAAGGAGGCCAACGATCACCGCATCGTCACCTTCCATGACTCCTGCAACGTCGCCCGCGCCTCGCGCATGGGCGACATGCCCGGCGGCCAGTTCGTGATCCCGCGCGCGATCATCAAGGCGGTGGCCAACCACTACGTCGAGATGGCGCCGGGCACCACCCACGAACAGACCTTCTGCTGCGGCGGCGGCGGCGGCCTCCTGACCGACGACCTGCTCGACGTCCGGATCAAGGGCGCACTGCCGCGCATGGAAGCGCTGAATCAGGTGGCCAGCGGCCAGGGCGTGAATTTCATGGCGACCATCTGCGCCATCTGCAAGGCGCAATTCACCAAGATCCTGCCTTACTACGGATTCAAGATGGGCATGGTCGGCGGCGTGCACCAGTTGGTCAGCACCGCGATCAGGCTCGGCGATAAATAGGAGACAAGCATGTCGGCAACCCCGGAAACGACCACAGAGAAGCTCACCTTCCGCCGCTTCAAGGAAGGCGACTCCCACATCAAGCGCTGGCAGGAGCAGATCTTCCAGGCCAGCTACTCGTACAAGTGCCCGACCTATGTGCAGTCGACGCCGCCCTGTCAGGGCAGTTGCCCATCGGGCGAGGACATCCGCGGCTATCTGGCGATCGCTCGCGGCACCGAGAAGCCACCGATGGGCGCCGACGGCAAGCCGACCATGCCCTGGCAGGAATACGCCTGGCGCCGCCTGACCGAAGCCAATCCCTTCCCCTCGGTGATGGGCCGGGTCTGCCCGGCGCCGTGCGAGACCGGCTGCAATCGCAACGAGGTGGAAGACCACGTCGGCATCAACTCGGTCGAGCACTTCCTCGGCGAGTACGCGATCACCAACAAGCTATCCTACGTCAAGCCGCAACGAAGTACCGGCAAGAAGGTCGCCATCATCGGCGGCGGCCCCGCCGGCCTGTCCTGCGCCTACCAGCTGGCGCTGAAGGGCCACGAAGTCACGATATTCGACGAGCGCGAATTCTTAGGCGGCATGATGCGCTACGGCATCCCGGGCTTCCGCACGCCGCGCGAGGTGCTCGACGCGGAAATCCAGCGCATCCTCGACCTCGGCGTCAAGGCCCGCCTGAAATGCCGCATCGGCACCGACGTGACGCTGGAGCAACTGCGCCGGGACTACGATGCGGTGTTCCTCGGCATGGGCGCCCAGGCTGGACGCGCCTTGCCGATTCCGGAGGCGGACGCACCCAACGTGGTGACCGCCACCTCCTTCCTGCGCGCCTTCAACGACGGCCGCCTGCGCCATGTCGGCCGCCGCGTGGTGGTGGTCGGCGGCGGCGACACCTCGATCGACGTCGCCACCGTGGCGCGCCGCCTGGGCCATATCGAGCACGCCAAAGCCACCGACATGGAAGACGCCATCGCCGGGCGCATGGCCCAGGACGTCGCCGAGATCTCCGCCAAGCAGGGCGCCGAGGTGACGCTCACCTCGATCTTCCCCATCGACAAGATGCAGGCCAACAAGCACGAGGTCGAGCAGGCGCTGGCCGAGGGCATCGCCATCCGCGGCGGCCTGACGCCGGTGGCCCTGATCAAGGGACCCGACGGCCGCGCCACGGCATTGCGCGTCGCCCGGTGCGAGGCCAAGATCGCCGGTGGCAAGCTTGAGATCAAGATGATCGAAGGCACCGAGGAGGACATTCCGGCCGACCTGATCGTCTCCGCCATCGGCCAGGCGGTGGACTTCACCGGCCTGGAGGAATTCGACAACGGCAAGGGCGCGGTCGCCACCGACAAGAACTACCAGATCGCAGGCAAGCCGGGAACCTTCGCCGGCGGCGACCTGATCCGCCCGCATCTCTTGACCACCGCCATCGGCCACGGCTCGATCGCCGCCGACGGCATCGACCGCTTCCTGGCCAAGGAGGACCTGGAACGCCGGCCGAAGATCGACGTCCATATCTTCGACCTGCAGCGCAAGATGATCGAGCGGGGTCTGCAGATCGGCGAGACGCATCAGCCCATCCGCGGTACCGACGCCAGCAACGCCGCGGTGCATAACTACGAGGATCGCTCCGACCGCTACGTGATTCCGCACGACAAGCTGTTCCTCGGCCACTTCTCGTACACGCCGCGCCTGAAGCGCAAGTTCATCACGCTGGACGCGAAGACCGCACTGGGCAACTTCCAGGAGCGCATCGAGCCGCTCACCGAGGCCGAAGCCATCGCCGAGGCCAAGCGCTGCATGAGCTGCGGCATGTGCTTCGAGTGCGACAACTGCGTCGTCTATTGCCCGCAGATCGCGGTCAAGCGCGTGCCGAAGAAGGAAGCGACCACCGGCCGCTACGTCTATACGGATTACGACCGCTGCATCGGCTGCCACATCTGCGCCGACGTCTGCCCGACCGGCTACATCCAGATGGGCCTGGGGGAGTAGTGTCATGCCGCGCCGTCTGCTCCGGTGGTTCGCCCCTGCGCTCGCCGCACTGGCCACGCTCGCCGCGTTTCCCACACCCGCGGCCGCGGACGTGCCCAAACCGGTGATCATCATCGCCAAGCCGGGCAGCAAGTGCCTCGCTCCGCCCGAGGTGATGCGGCGCACCCACATGAGCATGCTCTTGCACCAGCGCGAGAACACGCTGCGTCTGGGCGAGCGCGGCGCCAAGGTCAGCCTGGAGGGCTGCATCGAGTGCCACGCCAGCAAAACCAATGACTCGGTGCTGGGCAGCAACCAGAACTTCTGCCAGACCTGCCACGCCTACGTCGCCGTCAAGATCGACTGCTTCGAGTGCCACCAGCCGAAGACCGGCATGGTCAAGACCGCGGGAAGCAAGCCATGAGCGAAGAAACCACGCCTGACCAAGCCGCCGTCCAGGATCCCGCGCGCCGGGCCTTTCTCGGCGTCTCGGCCACCGCCGCCGCGGCGGCGGCCGGCTTCGTCGCGCTCGCGCCCGGCGTCCGGCTGATGGAGCTGGCCCAGGCCCAATCGTCGTACCCGGCGGCCGGGCAGTTCGCGTCGAGCAAGATCCGCTGGGGCATGCTGATCGACACCACCAAGTGCGCCACCGGCTGCACCGACTGCGTCACCGCCTGCAACAAGGAAAATGCCATCGAGCCGGGATCGGGCCGTCCCGCCCAGTCCTCGCAGTGGATCCGCAAGATCGAGCTCACCGAGCAGGCCGGCGGCCACCGCGAGCTGTCGCTGCCGATGATGTGCCAGCACTGCGCCAATCCGCCCTGCGTCGATGTCTGTCCCACCGGCGCCTCGTTCAAGCGCGCCGACGGCATCGTCCTGGTCGACCGCCACATCTGCATCGGCTGCCGCTATTGCATGATGGCCTGCCCCTACCAGGCGCGCTCCTTCGTGCATGAACCATTGCACGACCAGAACCCGGAGGTGCCGCGCGGCCAGGGCTGCGTCGAATCCTGCACGCTGTGCGTCCAGCGCATCGACCGGGGTCTGGGTCCGGCCTGCGTCGAAGCCTGCACCCAGGCCGGGCACGGGGCGATGCTGTTCGGCGATCTGAACGATCCGAACAGCGAGATCGCCACACGTATCGCGACCACCGCGAGCTCGCAGGTGCGCGCCGACCTGCGCCTCGACCCCGGCGTGCGCTATCAGGGAATCTAAGATCATGGCCGCCAACATCGTCTATCGGGAAATCGCCAACAAGCGCGCCACCTGGGCCCTGCTCGCCCTGTGCGGCCTGTTCATCGTCGCCGGTGCCGGAGCGCACCTGACCATGGAGCACTACGGCCACGTCATCACCGGCATGGACAACCGCATCGTCTGGGGCCTGCCCCACGTCTTCGCGGTGTTCCTGATCGTCGCCGCCTCGGGCGCCCTGAACGTCGCGTCCACCGCCTCGGTCTTCGGCAAGAGCATCTACAAGCCGCTGGCGCCGCTCTCCGCCCTGCTCGCCCTGGCCCTGCTGGCCGGCGGCCTGACCGTGCTGATGCTCGACCTGGGCCGTCCTGACCGGATCATCGTCGCGGCCACCACCTACAACTTCAAGTCGGTCTTCGCCTGGAACGTGTTCCTGTACACCGGCTTCTTCACCATCGTCGGCGCCTATCTCTGGATGATGATGGAGCGGCGCATGAACGCCTACGCCAAGCACCTGGGTGCGGCCGCCTTCATCTGGCGCCTGGTGCTGACCACCGGCACCGGCTCGATCTTCGGCTTCCTGGTCGCCCGGCAGGCCTACCAGTCGGCGGTCCTGGCGCCGACCTTCATCGCCTTCTCGCTCTCCTACGGCACCGCGATCTATCTGCTGGTACTGGCCGGCGCCTGCGCCATCGACGACCGGCCGCTGGGCGACGCCGTCGTGCGCCGGCTGAAGAACCTGCTGGCGACCTTCGTCGCGGCCTCGCTCTACCTGGTCGCGGTGCTGCACCTGACCAATCTCTACTTCACCCGCAACCACGGTGTCGAGAACTTCATCCTGATGGACGGCGGTATCTTCACCGGCCTGTTCTGGCTCGGCCAGGTCGGCATCGGCAGCGTCTTGCCGCTGATCTTCCTGCTGGCGCCGGGCGTCACCCGCAGCCGAGTCCTGCTCGCCTCGGCTGCGGTGGTGATCGGCGGCTTCTGCCAGATGTACGTCACCATCATCGGTGGTCAGGCCTGGCCGCTGAATCTCTTCCCCGGCTTCAAAGTGAGCTCCAGCTTCTTCGACGGCGAGGTGCACAACTACGCCCCGAGCATCTGGGAAATCCTGCTTGGCTTAGGCGGCGTCGCGCTGGCCATCGCCATCGTCATCCTGGCGTTAAGACTGCTGCGCTTCCTGCCCGAACGCCTGGACGACGCCACGCTCGATCCCGGCCACGCCGCGCTGCGGCCGCATCCAGCCGAAAGTGCGCACGCCCAGTAGGCCGTTCATGCAGCGGTTCCTTGTCTCGGCAGCGCACAAGTCCTCGGGCAAGACGACGGTCAGCATCGGCCTGTGCGCGGCACTCGCAGCGCGCGGCCATTCGGTGCAGCCATTCAAGAAGGGGCCGGACTACATCGACCCGCTCTGGCTCGGCGCCGCCGCCGGGCGGGCCTGCCGCAACCTCGATTTCCATCTCTCGCCACCGGTCGAAATCAAGGCGCAGTTCGCCCGCCACGGCCACGACGCCGACGTCTGTCTGGTCGAAGGCAACAAGGGTCTTTACGACGGGCTCGATCTCGACGGCGGCAACAGCAACGCGGCGCTGGCGCGGCTGCTCGATCTGCCGGTGGTGCTGGTGCTCGACGCGCGCGGCATGACCCGCGGCGTCGCGCCGCTGATCCTCGGCTACCAGGCCTTCGACCGGGAGATCAGATTCGCCGGCGTGATCCTCAACCAGTTGGGCGGCAGCCGCCACGAGGCCAAGCTGCGCGCCGTCATCGAGCACTACACCGACGTCCCGGTGCTCGGCGCAATCGGCGCCGACCCGCATCTGGCATTGACCGAGCGCCATCTCGGCCTGATGCCGGCAAACGAGACGCTCGCCGCCGAGTCGAGCATCCGGGAGATTGCCAAACTCGTGGCGGCGCAGGTGGATCTCGATCGATTGCTGAGCGCAACGACAACCACCATCCCGCTGCCGCGACCGCTGCCGGCCAGGACGCAGCCGGCAAGCTTGCGCATCGCCATCGCCCGCGACGCCGCCTTCGGCTTCTATTACGCCGACGATCTCGATGCCTTCGCGGCCGCCGGCGCCGAACTGCTGCCCTTCGACACCTTGAAGGACGCGCACCTGCCTGACTGCGACGGCCTGTTCATCGGCGGCGGCTTCCCCGAGAGCTTTCTCGACCGGCTGGAGGCCAATGTCGCGCTGCGCGGCGACATCCGCGCCGCCATCGAGGCCGGACTGCCGACCTACGCGGAATGCGGCGGCCTGATGTATCTGGCGCGCAGCATCAGTTGGCGCGGCGTCAACCGGCGCATGGTCGGAGCCATCGCCGGCGACGTGGTGATGCACGACAGGCCGGTCGGCCGCGGCTACGTCCGGCTCGCCGCCGGCGCCGAGCATCCCTGGCTCGCCGGGCCGGTGGCGGCACACGAATTCCATTACTCCGGCCTGGAGGGGCTCGCCCCCGGCACGCGCTTCGCCTATAAAATGGAGCGCGGCCATGGCATCGACGGCACCAACGATGGCATCATCCACCGCGGGCTGGTGGCGAGCTACAGCCACTTGCGCAGCACCGTCGGCAGCGACTGGGTAACGCGCTTCGTCGGCTATGTGCGCGAATGCAAGGCGAAACGGAATCCAAGGGAGAGTCAGAGATGTTTACCGTGACAGCGGCGGCCGCCGAACAGATCCTGCGCGCCGCCGAACAGCAGGGCGAAGGACAGCACCAGCCCAAGCTGCGGGTCGCCGCCAAGCTGGGCGAACAGGGCGATCTGCTCTACGGCATGGGTTTCGACGATGAGCGCGACGAGGACGTGGTTCTCGACTGCGACGGGGTGGCGGTGCTGATCGCGCCGCCGAGCCTGACGCTGCTGGAGGACGCCACCCTCGACTTCGTCGAGATCAACGAGGGCGAATACCAGTTCATCTTCGTCAATCCGAACGAATCGGACATCTGCGGCAGCGGCGGCGGGAGCTGCGGCGACGGCTGCGGCGGCGGACATTGCTGAGCATGGATCGCGGCATGCCCGATTCAACGCCCGCGCCGGACGCACCGCGGCATTCCCGGCCGGCCGTGCCGGGCACCGTCTATCTGGTCGGCGCCGGTCCGGGCGACCCCGAGCTCCTGACCCTGCGCGCCGCGACGCTGCTCTCTCAGGCCGACGTCATCGTCTATGATCATCTGGTGGCGCCGGCCATCCTCGATCTGGCGCGCGCCGACGCCGAGCGCATCTACGCCGGCAAGGAACGCGGCAATCACACCCTGCCCCAGCAGGAGCTGAATCTGCTGCTGGTGAAGCTGGCGCAACAGGGCCGCGTGGTGGTGCGCCTGAAGGGCGGGGATCCCTACACCTTCGGCCGCGGCGGCGAGGAGGTGGAAATCCTGTTCGAGCACAATGTGCCCTTCGAGGTGGTGCCCGGCGTCACCGCCGCAGCCGGGATCGCCGCCTACGCCGGCATCCCGCTCACCCATCGCTCCTGCGCGCAGGCCTGCGTCTTCGTCACCGGCCATCTCCAGGACGGCAGCATGGGCCTGGACTGGCCGGCGCTGGCGCGGCCGCGCCAGACGGTGGTGATCTACATGGGCCTGCACGGCCTGCCGACGCTGTGCCGCGAGCTGATGGCCCACGGCCTGCCAGCCGACTGGCCGGCCGCGATCGTGATGCAGGGCACCACCGCCTTTCAGCGCACCGTCGCCGGCACGCTCTCGACCCTGCCGGAACTGGCAGAGGCAGCGCGGCTCAAGGCCCCGACCCTGATCATCGTCGGTCAGGTGGTCAGGCTGAGGGACAAGCTGACCTGGTTCGAAGCGCCGCTGATCGAGGAAATTTCTTCCTGATCCGCCCGCTGCTGGACGTTCCCAGAAGGATTTCGCGATGCCCCACGGTTCACCGCGCGTCGCCGTACTCGGTGCCGGCTTTGCAGCGCTCACGGCCGCGAAGGAGCTGCGCCGGCGCGGGCCTGATCTGGCCATCACGCTCATCGCGCCGCGACCGGAGTTCGTCTATCTGCCCAGCCTGATCTGGGTGCCGCCGGGAATCCGCGAAGGCTCGGAGCTGATCGTGCCGGTCGCCCGCTTTCTGCGGAAGCATCGGCTCGATCACCACGCCGGCACCGTGACCGGGTTGAAGGACGGCGGACGAATCGTGCTCACCGATCGTGGCGAGATTCGCAACGACGCCCTGGTCATCGCCACCGGCGGCCGCTTCCTCAAGGGCATGCCGGGCGTCGAACACGCCATGACGCTGTGCGAGGGCGTGCCGGCGGCGCAAGCCATCGGCCGGCGGCTGCGGGAAATGGAGGGCGGAAGTATCGCCTTCGGCTTCGGCGGCAATCCGAAGGAGCCCGCCGCGATGCGCGGCGGACCGATGTTCGAATTGCTGTTCGGCGTGGACACCTGGCTGCGGCAGCAGGGAAAACGCCAGCGCTTTCAGCTGTCCTTCTTCAACGCCGCCGCGGAACCCGGCAAGCGGCTGGGGCCCAAGGCGGTCGCGGCGATGCTGGCCGAAATGGACAGGCGCGGCATCGCCACCCACCTCGGTCACAAGCTCACGGGTTTTTCCGCCAAGGCCGTGAGCACCGAAGCGGCCGAACTGCCGGCCGATCTGATCCTGTTCATGCCCGGTCTCACCGGCCCGGCCTGGGCCAAGGACTCTGGCCTGGAGCAGTCCGAAGGCGGCTTTTTCCTGGCCGACGAGTTCTGCGCGGTCAGGGGCAGCGAGCGGGTATTCGTCGCCGGCGACGCCGGCAGCTACCCCGGTCCCGACTGGCTGCCCAAGCAGGCGCACATGGCCGATCTGCAGGCCCGTGCGGTGGCGGAGAATCTGCTCCTGGCGCTCGACGGCCGGGCGCCGGTGGCGCGCCCGCGGCCGGAGCTGATCTGCATCGTCGACACGGTCAATGCCGGCATGCTCGTCTATCGCGGTCCGAAGCGCAGTTGGCTGCTGCCGTCTTCGCGGTTATTCCACTGGGCCAAGCGCCATTTCGAGCGTCGCTATTTGAGCGCATTTCGCTGAATCGTCGAGGACACTTTATGAAAGCATTTCAGGACTACTACCCGGAGAGTGTGGCGCACTGCTACGGCTGCGGCCGGCTGAACCCCCACGGCCACCAGATCAAGACCCATTGGGACGGCGAGGAGAGCCTGACCTGGTTCACCCCGGAGCCCTATCACACCGCTGTTCCCGGCTTCACCTATGGCGGCCTGATCGCCTCGCTGATCGACTGCCACAGCACCGGCACCGCCGCGGCGGCGATGTACCGCGCCGAGGGGCGGGAGATGGACAGCCTGCCGCCGTTCCGCTTCGTCACCGGCTCGCTGCGGGTGGATTACCTGAAGCCGACGCCGCTCTCCGGCCCGCTCGAAATCCGCGGCCGCGTCAAGGAGATCAAGGGCCGCAAGGTGATCGTGACAACCACGGTGCTGGCAGGCGGCGTCGCCACCGCGCAGGGCGAAGTGGTGGCGGTGCAGATGCCGGAGAACTTCGGCGCGAACGGCTGACCGAAGCGGGGGACTAATTCTCCAGCGCCGCCCGCCAAGCCGCGAGCTTGCGCTCGATCGCCAGCGTGTACGCCGGACTGGTCGAGGGCAGGATCGCGGTACGGTAGCCCAGGGCGGCGAGACGGGGTGCGAAGCGGCCGGCGGTCTGACCGTTGAAGCAGACCCGGACAAGATCCGGCGCGAGCGTTTTCAGTGCGCCGAAATCATTGGCCGCGGCGTCGCGGATCGCGGCATCGAGGCTGCCTTCGCGGCGGCAGTTGCGATAGACGTCCCAGACCGCGATGCCGGCCTCGATCAGCGCGCGCTTTCTATCCGCATAGCCGACGTCGGCCAAGCGCACGCCGATCACCGCGCCCAGGATGGTCCAGAACTGGTTCCTCGGGTGGCCGTAATACTGGCCCGCCGCCAGCGAGGCCGGCGACGGGAAGCTGCCCAGGATCAGGGTCCGGGCGTCGGCACCGACGATCGGCGGCAGGCCGGTGAGCGCGGCCTGCCCCGCCGTCTCAGGCGGCGCCACCCATCTCCAGCATCAGCTGATTGATCCGGCGCACGAAGCCGGCCGGATCGTCCAGCGCGCCGCCCTCGGCGAGCAGCGCCTGGTCGAACAGCACCGCCGCCCAGTCGTCGAAGCGCTTGTCCTCGCCTCTCAGGCGCAGCACCACCGGATGCCGGGGATTGATCTCGAGGATGGGTTTGGATTCGGGCGCCTTCTGGCCGGCGGCCTTGAGGATGCGCGCCAGATTGCCGCCGACGTCGTGTTCATCGGCGACCAGGCAGGCCGGGCTCTCGGTCAGACGGTGGGTGATCCTCACCTCCTTGACGCGCTCGCCCAGGCTGGCCTGGATCTTGTCGGTGAGCGCCTTGAATTCGTCCGACTCCTTCTGCTGCTCTTCCTTCTCCGCCTGGTCTTCCAGCGCGCCCAGGTCCAGCCCGCCCTTGGCCACCGACTGCAGCGGCTTGCCGGAGAATTCGCTGAGATTGCCGATCACCCATTCGTCGACCCGGTCGGAGAGCAGCAGCACCTCGATGCCCTTCTTGCGGAATATCTCCAGGTGCGGGCTGTTCTTCGCCGCGTTGAAGCTCTCGGCGGTGACGTAGTAGATCTTGTCCTGGCCCTCCTTCATCCGGGAAATATAGTCGGCCAAGGACACCGTCTCCTCGGGCGTGTCGGCGTGGGTCGAGGCCAGACGCAGCAGGCCGGCGATCTTCTCCTTGTTGGCGTGGTCTTCGCCCACGCCCTCCTTCAGCACGCGGCCGAACTCCTTCCAGAAGCCGGCGTATTTCTCCTTCTGGTTCTCGGCCAGATCCTCCAGCAGGGCCAGCACCTTCTTCGTGCAGCCGGCGCGGATCGCCTCGATGTCGCGGCTCTCCTGCAGGATCTCGCGCGAGACGTTGAGCGGCAGGTCGTTGGAGTCCACCACGCCGCGCACGAAGCGCAGGTAGGCCGGCATCAGCTGCTCGGCGTCGTCCATGATGAACACCCGGCGCACGTAGAGCTTGATGCCGTGGCGGGCGCCGCCGCGGTCCCATAAATCGAAGGGCGCGCGCGCCGGCAGGTAGAGCAGCTCGGTGTATTCCTGCCGGCCCTCGACGCGGGCGTGCACCCAGGCCAGGGGCGGCTCGAAGTCGTGGCCGACGTGCTTGTAGAACTCCTGGTACTGCTCGTCGGTCACCTCCGACTTGGGCCGGGCCCAGAGCGCGCTGGCCTGATTGACGGTCTCTTCCTCGGCGGTCAGTACCTGCTCGTTCTTCTCCTTGTCCCACTCCTGCTTGTGCATCAGGATCGGCTGGACGATATGGTCGGAGTACTTGCGGATGATGGAGCGCAGCTTCCAGCCGTCGGCCAGATCTTCCTGGTCCTCGCGCAGGTGCAGGATGATCTCGGTGCCGCGGGTGGGCTTGTCCATCATCTCCAGGGTGAACTCGCCGCCGCCGTCGGACTCCCAGCGCACGCCCTGGCTCGCCAGCTCGCCGGCGCGGCGGGTGTTCACCGTCACCTTGTCGGCGACGATGAAGGAGGAGTAGAAGCCGACGCCGAACTGGCCGATCAGGCTGGCGTCCTTCTGCTGGTCGCCCGACAGTTGCGAGAAGAATTCGCGGGTGCCCGACTTGGCGATGGTGCCCAGATTGCTGATCACCTCGTCGCGGCTCATGCCGATGCCGTTGTCGGCGACGGTCAGGGTCCGCGCCGCCTTGTCGTAGGAAACGCGGATCTTCAGCTCGGCGTCGTCCTCGAACAGGGAACCGTTGTGCAGCGCCTCGAAGCGCAGCTTGTCGCAGGCGTCGGAGGCATTGGAAATCAGCTCGCGCAGGAAGATCTCGCGGTTGCTGTAGAGCGAATGGATCATCAACTGCAGAAGCTGCTTGACCTCGGTCTGAAAGCCGAGCGTCTCGCGCGTGGTCGCCACCGTCATCGTATTCTCCCGGAAAAAAAAGCCTGCCCCGAATTTGGGGCGGCGACGCCGATTTCAAGTGCCCGGCAGGCTCACCAATTCAGTGCGCCGCCTCGGCCGCGCCAGGCCGCGAGAACCGGCCGCGCTCCATCAGGAGCAGGAGCGGCAGGGCGGCCAGCAGGGCGACGCCGAACCACAGGAACAACTGCTCGAAGGAGAGCATCGCCGCCTGCTTCGCCACCTCGCCGTTCAGCAGCAGCAGCGCCTTGGTCCCGGCCTGGCTGGCCGGCGCGCCGTGGGCAATCACCAGCGCCTGGAACTGCCCCAGGCGCGCCGTGGCCTGATGCGAGAACTGGCTCAAATGGTTCAGGATCTCGCCGCGGTTTTTCTCCTGGAAGCGCTGGAACAGGGTGGCCGACAGCGCGATGCCGACGCTGCCGCCCAACTGCCGGGTCAGGTTGTAGAAGCCGCTGCCGGCGGCGATCCGCGCCGGCGCGAGATTGCCCAGCGCCAGATTGTTCAGGGGAATGAACACCATGCCCAGACCGACGCCGCGGTAGATCATCGGCATCAGGAAGTCGTCCCAGCCCGACTGGGTGGTGAACAGCGAATGGCGCCACATCGAATAGCCGAAGATCAGTGCGCCGATCACCACGAACAGGCGCAGGTCCAGCCGCGTCGAAGCCGTGGCCCGGCCCATCACCGCCATGGTCACGCCGCTCGCCACCGCCCCGGGCAGCACCGCCAGGCCGGTTTCCCAGGCGGTGAAGCCCTGCAGCGTCTGGACATAGACCGGAAACACGAACACCGTCGCAAACAGCGCGCCGCCGAGCAGGAAGGTGAACACCAGGGAGACCGAAAACTGGATGTCCCTGAGGATGCGCAGATCGACGATCGGATGCTCGTGGCGCAGTTCCTGGCGCACGAACAGCACGATCGCAGCGATGCTCACCAGCGCATAGGTCTTGATCTCGGGGGAGGAGAACCAGTCCTGCTCCTGGCCGCGCTCCAGCATCGTCTGCAGGCAGCCGACGCCCAGCGCCAGGAGCAGGAAGCCGGCGCCATCGACCTGTTCTGCGCGCTTGCCGTACTTCGAGTCGGGCACGTACATCAGCGCTAGGAGCAGCGCCAGGATGCCCAGCGGCAGGTTGATGTAGAAGATCCACGGCCAGGACAGCGCGTCGGTGATCCAGCCGCCGAGCGTGGGCCCGAGCATCGGGCCGACCATGATGCCTAAGCCGAAGATCGCCATCGAGGTGCCGGCCTCGCGCGGCGGGAAGGTCTCGTAGAGCGTCGCCTGGGAGGTGGCGATCAGGCCGCCGCCGCCCAGTCCCTGGACGATGCGCCAGAACACCAGGCTTTGCAGCGTGCTGGAATTGCCGCAGAGGAAGGAGGCGAAGGTAAACAGCAGGATCGACAGCGCGAAGTAGTTGCGCCGGCCGATGTAGTTGGCGAGCCAGCCGGAGATCGGCAGCACGATGACATTGGCGACGACGTAGCCGGTCGACACCCAGGCGATCTCGTCCAGGGTCGCGCCCAGGGTGCCCATCATGTGCGGAATGGCGACATTGACGATGCTGGTGTCGAGCAGTTCCAGCACCGAGGCCAGGGTCACCGTGAACGCGATCAGGTAGCGGCTGGCATAGATCTCCGCCTCGCTGTCGAGACGGCGCAGAGCGGGCAGGATCGGGGTCAAATCGGCGTCACTGGGTGCTGATGGACACGACCACGCTCATCCCCGGGCGCAGTTGGCGGGCAAGATCCGGGTTCTGCTGGAGACGGATCTTCACCGGCACGCGCTGCACCACCTTGGTGAAGTTGCCGGTGGCGTTGTCCGGCGGCAACAGCGAGAAGCGCGCGCCGGTGGCCGGCGAGAGCGAGTCGACGGCGCCTGCCACCTTGAGTCCGGGGTAGGCATCGACCGTGATCGCCACCGGGTCGCCCGGCTTGACGCCGGCAAGGTCGGTCTCCTTGAGGTTGGCGACCACCCAGATGTCGTTCAACGGCACCACCGAGAGCAAGGGCTGGCCGGCCTGCACCAATTGTCCCGGCTCGACGCTCTTGCTGGCGACGACGCCGGAGACCGGTGCCACGATGCGCGTGTCGGCCAACTGGTTGGCGGCCAGATCGCGCGCCGCGCGCGCGGCATCGACCTTGGCCAGCGCCGCGCGCAGCGCCGCGCTGGAGGCGGTGACCTGCTCGCCGGCCGAAGCGGCGGAGGCGCGGCTGGCCTGCACCTGCGCCAGCGCCGCGCGCGCCGCGGCCTGGGCGGCGTCCAGTGCCTGGGCCGAGACCATCTTCTGCGCCACCAGCGCGCGGGTCCGGTCGAGATCCTTCTGCGCCCGGTCGGCATTGGCCAGCGCCTGCTCCACCATCGAGCGTGCCGCCGCGGCCGAGGCGCGCATCGCCGCCACCTGCGCCGTCGCCTGGCCGGAAAGCTGCCCCTGGCTGCCGGCGCCGGCCAGCGCCAGCGCCAGCTCGGCCTCGGCCTGGGCCAGCCTGGCCCGGTAGTCGCGATCGTCGATGGTGGCCAGGAGGTCGCCGGCATGGACCGGCTGGTTGTCCCCGACCTTGACCGCGGCGACGAAGCCGCCCACCTTGGGCAGCACCGGAATGATGTGGCTCTCGACCTGGGCGTTGTCGCTGGTGACGTGGCTCATGCCCCACCACCACTTGTAGCCTAGCCAAAGGACCAGACAGATCACCGCCGCCAGCAGCACCAGTTTCGGCAGCAGGCGCTTTGAGTTTTCTTCGTTCATCGCTTCGTTCATGGCTTGTTCATTGATAACTGACGTCCAGGATCTCGATCTCGCGCACGCCCGCCGGACTGCGCAGCCGCACCACGTCGCCCACCCGCGCGCGCATCAGCGCCTGGGCCAGCGGCGAGATCCAGCTGATGCAGCCGGCCGCGGCGTCGGCCTCGTCCACGCCGACGATGCGGTAACGGGCGGTGCTGCCGTCTTCGTCGGCGATGGTGACGGTGGCGGCGAAGAACACCTGGTCGCGGT